>Ga0302227_10000322_pt1 | contig 45863 bp, 47 predicted proteins | sample II_Palsa_N1_1_FD_193525 | JGI IMG/M metagenome (GOLD analysis project Ga0302227, IMG submission 193525) | Peat permafrost microbial communities from Stordalen Mire near Abisko, Sweden - II_Palsa_N1_1 | ecosystem: Environmental > Terrestrial > Soil > Palsa > Peat permafrost | place: Sweden... | reverse complement strand
TCTACAACCTGCATTAAGGGTTCTACAGGCAATTCTGAGGTGGGGGTAGGGGTTTTAAGCTGAGGGGTTTCAGGCTGTTCAGCCTTCCAAGCTTGGTAGCCTTCGTTTGTCACTAAGGGCTGGATAATCCCTTGTAAAGCTTGGTATAAGGCTTGAGCTTTAGGCTCTCTGTGAATATAAGCTTCAAGCTGAGCCAGGTGTACAAATTTTAAGCTAGTAGCTTTTGATTTAAGCTTTTGATAAGCCTGCGCTTTACCCCATATTGCCTCGCTTAGCTTATGTTGATTTAAGCCAAGGGCTTCAAGTAAATATTCAGAACATTTTAAAAATAAGGGAAAAAGCGGGGTGAGGTTAAGATTAGGATTATCCCTGGTGACAGGCCCTGATGTGCTTAAAACAATTGCTTCTTGTGCTTCATCATCTGTTTCGGTGTCTTCATCTGAGCTGTGCTCTTCTTTCATGTTAACATTAGCAAGCTTTATGCTTTGATGAAGCGCTGGTTCTGGTTTTATGATAAATCCTTCTGCAGTAAGGGTTTGCAAATAAAAAATTTCCGCCCGATACCCTGCTGGAGGATTAGGGCTTACCCAGCTGCTTTCTTCTTTTCCTTGAGCATCCAGGAAAAAGACTTGCTTATCCTTATCCACAAAGAAATTGGCTACATGGGCTATTTTGTTATTCTCCCAGGTATAAAATAAAAAACCATGGGCGCTTTGATTGAATTTTCTTTTAGGTAAATTTTGTAAAGCTTCAATAATATCTTGGCTATTGGAAGCCTGTAAGCGGATTTCAGAGGCTGCCTCTTGATTGACGAATTCAAAATCCACATCCAATTCATAAATGACTTTATTGTCCTCACTGACATCGAGGATTTCATTAGGGGCTGCAGGCTTAGTGCTACACCGTGAAAGTAAGGTAGAGTGTTTCGTGTAAGAACGGGTAATTTTTAAATGGCCTTTATCGTTTATTTTAAAGATAGGATCTAAAAACATAGGAGCTCTTTGGGTCGCAACCGGGGCTAAGCCTAAATTTTCCCCTGCACTTAAATATTCATCTAACCTTAAAGCGACTCGACCACAGTTGAGGCTACCATTTCTAGCATTAATGCCTCTCATAAGGTTTTTTAAGTGTTCAGCAATAGGGTGATAGCTTTCAGGATTCATGACTTGAGGCATAGCTTTTTCCAGGAAAGTCGATAAGTAACTTATTAGAATAACAAAGAGCTGATTATCGCTTGGTATTTAATGAGTGTCAAGCAGGGTATAAGCCCTGTCATGCGGGAGTTTAAGGTTTTAAATTATGATCCCCTGCAAATAAGCCAAATCCGGTATTTAAGACCTTGATTTACTAGGGAATTTAAGGATTTTAACTTAAGCTTAAATAACTTTGTCAGACTTTAATTTAATTGCCGATACTAAAATAATAGGGGCTCTTTCTTATAGTCTGGCTTATAGTCTGGGTCTTTTTTGTTAGGGATCATTTTAAAAGCCAGCGGGCTCCGAAAAGAGTCCCAATGTAACATGGCCGTTATAAAAAATAGACCAAAAAACCATGCACCATCAGCTAACAGATTGGCTTGAGCGACAAAATTGATGCGGTTAAAAACGCGTTTTTCATGAGCATCCCTGCTCATGATTTATCCCTCAGTCTCTAAAGTTTGCAGCCTTTTGTGTTTAATCCGATGAGCTTGTAAAGCAGCATCACCTAAGCGAGCAACTCTACTCTCTTCATAATCGGTATAGTTTCCTTCAAACCAAATAATGCCATCATCACCCTCAAAAGCTAAGATATGAGTGGCTATCCTATCTAAAAACCACCTATCGTGAGAAATGACCATGGCACAGCCGGGATAGGCTACCAGTGCTTCTTCAAGAGCCCCTAGGGTTTCTACATCTTAGATAAACTACAGGCAGTCCTATCAACAACTCACCATAAGATAACTGACTCGCATGGAAGTATTATGCCTAAACCTCTTATAAAACAAACTCTACCTTGCCTATTGTTTCAACATTATCTGCGATCCCTGAAGGAGGGATTGGATGTTTTTGAGAGCCTTAGCTTACAGCTGTTTGTCAAGGGAGAATCTCGCTTTGGAGGCCTTACCCAGGATACAGCTTTGCATAAGGCGGCGTATCAATGTGGGTACCAAGATCTGAGCGTTTTGCTGAGGGCTTTAATCGATATTTCAACTCCCCTATACCAGCGTCCCAAGAGTTTGGAGCAATTAACAGAAAGTTACCAGGTTGTTAGTGAGAAAAAAATATCGCAGTTCAAAAATGCCACTCTAAAAGAAAAGATCAAGGTTTCCTCTCTCATGAATATGTTTCAAGGAATGTTTGGGAAACCTATGGTCCTATACAATCCGAAGGATAAAAAGGGACTTACTGCTTTTCAGGACACTTTTGCTTTAAAAGCTCGTCTAGGTGAGTGCCTAAGCCGGAGAATTTTAATAGGCTTCCCGAAGAAGTTCAAAATGAAATAGAAGATTTTGTCCAAACCAACCCCATTATTGATTTTCAAGGTAAAGCGAAATTGCCTTTAATCCATTATGTAATTTTTAAAAAGCATAATGATCTTCTTCAAATGATTTGTGCCAATACCAGTCATCATATAGTGGGTAATGATGAAAATGTGTGTGCCTTGTCCGCATCTGTAATGGTTCAAGAAGCTGAAATGGTGAATTTTTTAATCAAGCAATCTCAGGGGGAACATGGCTTAACAAAAGATATTTTTGGCCGTACAGCTTTGCATATAGCTGCAATGGTGGATGGGCCTGGCAGCATAGCAATACTTGGAATGGTTGTCGATAGATTCCCGACTTTTATTAATGATAAAGACAGCTTTGGTTGGACACCGTTATGCTATGCTGCGGTAAGTAATAATTGTGAAAAGATCAATGTTCTTTTTTGTTTCTGGGTGCCTATAATTTAACATAATATACATTATGCGAACTTAGGTGTAAGCGATCAGTAGTAATGTCCTAATTACGACATGAGGGACATTATTTCAATAAGTATCCAAGAAATCAGCCGCTTAGAAGTCATGCAATGCATCAAAGCTAAAGAGTTGACCCAAACAAAGGCGGCCTTGATGTTGGGCCTAAGCCTAAGACAAATCAGGCGTTTATATGCTGCATATAATAAACAGGGTGCTGTCGCCTTAGTGTCTAAGAAGCGTGGCATGCCCAGTAATAATCGGATCTCAGAAGGCATTAAACAAAGCACTTTAGCTTTAATTAGAAAGCACTATTACGACTTTGGGCCAACCTTAGCTTGTGAAAAGCTCAGAGAAATTCATGGCTTAGATATTTCCTTAGGTTCAGTCCGACGTTTAATGATAGACCAAGAGATCTGGGAAACACGTAGCAAGAAAAAACGCAAAGTCCACCAGTTACGCAATCGTCGAGAAGCCTATGGGGAGCTAGTGCAAATCGAATGATAAATGTTTTTGATAGTAAGACCGCAGAAAATTGCTAGCTCAGAATACTGATAAGGTCGCCCAGCCTTGCCAGTTTTACCAGCTTGATGCCAAGCTCCTATACTTTGTTCATCAAACCATAAGGTTAAGCTTCCACGTTTAATTAAAGAAGAGTTATAATGACTCCAGCGGCGTGGCGAATTTATAAGTTTCTTGCCCATGTTTTCCTCGCAAATAAGTATTTAGGTAACCTTATTTTTTCATCGAGAAACATGGGCATCAAGCAGGTAAATAAGCTAAGCCGCTTTTCCTTTTATGCAACAAGGCCATTTACATTTATTTTTAGAGTTAGCCTGTTTATTTTTAATGGGGAGGACTTCTTCTTTACTACTTTCATGAGTAAATCCACAATATCTTTCATCAAGACCTACTACATCTTTGCTGGAGATAGGCCCCCTAGGGGCAGTATGCACAAGCTTAATCATTAATCGGGGCTAGATTTTTGTTATTAAGTTGATATACTAGGACGCTTATAATAAACCTTAGTAGGATTACCTTAATGCAAGATAATACCCTTTCGCAAGCTAGTCATTCTTCTCAGACAGAAGCTGCCATCTCTAGCATCAGTGCGCCAACCTCTTTTCTAACCAATCTAGCTCTAGATACCTTAACTGAAACCTTGGCCTATTTAACCCCTGCTGAGCTGATCGCCTTAAGTCCTTTGTCCCGAGAGCTTTATCAAACACTGGAGTCCAACGAAATCAATACCCTCTGGTCCTTACACATTAAAAAAGAGTTTCCCAGTCAAACAGTAACCAACCCTAGCAGGCAGGCTTATAATAAGACTGCAGCCCTTACTCATCAAGACAATGCTTTGGCTTTTATATTGGCTTCTTCTCCAAAAGTACCCGGCTTTGATTATTCCACCTTAAAAAAAGAAGCTGGGGAATTTAAAAACCACTCTTATAAAGAAAGAGCAGCCTTTTTAACAGGCTGGAATGAAGTTCTAGGACTTCATCAATTACAAGCATCGACTGTCCCCGTTAAGCTTCAGGGATTAAGCGAATTGACTCCAGCGGTAATCAAACGGCTAACAGAAATCAATAAAACAAGTCCAATTACTCATTTAGAAATCCGAGAAAACTATTTACCCGAACTGCCTCCATCCTTGATTACTTTTATCCAAAGCTGTACTCAACTGCAAAAGCTTGACCTAGGCAATAACCAGTTACAGAGTATCCCTAAAAGGTTGCTACAAAACTGTGCTCAATTGAACTTGCTTTACCTTAATAATAACCAGCTGCAAAGCCTACCTGAAATACTGCTGCAAAACTGTGTTCAGTTGACAGAGCTTGACCTTGTTAATAACCAGCTGCAAAGCCTCCCTGAAATACTGCTGCAAAACTGTACTCAATTGGAATGGCTTTACCTTCGTAATAACCAGCTGAAAATTATCCCTGAAATACTGCTGCAAAACTGTGCTCAATTGAAAAAGCTTGGCCTTGTTAATAATCAGCTGCAAAGTATCCCTGAAAGGTTGCTACAAAACTGTGCTCAGTTGACAGAGCTTGGCCTTAGCAATAACCAGCTGCAAAATATCCCTGAAAGATTGCTGCAAAACTGTGCTCAATTGAAAAAGCTTGGCCTTAGCAATAATCCGCTGCAAAGTATCCCTGAAAGGTTGCTACAAAACTGTTCTTCGTATATAGTGGTTCATTATAATAATCAAAGCACTCAGCCTTTCCTTACGAACCCAGGGATATGCGGCTTTCTCTGGCAATACAAAGAACAGTTTGTAGGTGTAGGAGCTGCAGCTATTGTCTGCTTGGCCTACCAGACCTACAAAAGCGCTGTAAAAGTAAGAAAATACTTGCGATGATTTGGGAAAGGCTTGACGTGAGCCTATCAGCTCCTCTATCGTCTCGATTGCTGTGGTGAGCTTATTCAAATAGAGATGGTTCAGAACACCTCTGGTTTGAAAAAAGAGGCCACTCCTCGCTGGTTTTTATCGATGATGCCACAGGTTGACTGATGGAGCTTCGATATGTAGCCTTCTAGAGATGGTTTAGGAACACTATGGTTCATTCTTTAAAGCAAATGCTGGGCAAAAACAGCTACACAATATCGCCGATGAGCGACTTTCAAAGAAACAACCCAATATGAAGATTTTGGCTCAGCAGGGTTACTCCGCTGCTCCCAAATAAAGCTTATTGTCCAGTTGTTTGACTTTATAGATGGCTATATCTACAAAAGCAAGGTCGCATAAAGCTGTCCCTGCTTTTAAGCAAAAGGATGAAGCAGGTCTTTATAAAATTTTTCAAGAAGTTGTTAATTCTGGCTCTGAGTTCCCTTATGAGTGCAATTCATTGCAAGATTTCTATCGACAATTTTTTAGCTCGCAAGGACAGGTATATGTTTGTCGTACTCCATAGGGAACTCCAATTGGTGGCTTTTATATAAAGCCCAATTTTCCTGGCCGATGCAAACATATTTCCAACGCAACCTACATGGTAAGTAAGGCCTGCCGAGGTAAGGGAATTGGTTCCCTTCTCGTTAAAGCTTCTCTTCACTTTGCTAAAAACCTTGGATTCCAAGCTTTACAATTTAATATGGTATTCAGTCAAAACACCAGTGCTATTCAAATCTATAAAAAACTAGCCTTTAGCATTATAGGGACCGTGCCACGAGCAATTCAAAATTCAGATGGCAGCTATCAAGATGGCTATGCGATGTGCCGGAACTTAGATGATATCGCCTTAATTGGCAGCTTGGCTGCATTTTGCCCGCCAATAACCCCTTTCCTCTTGCGATTGTCACTGTAATTTTCACTTGCGCTGCAGCATGGCTGTATGCTCTATTTTTAAATTAAGAAATCTTTCAAAAAAATCGATAAAGGCGTTTCTTTGTTGTTAAGATTTGCGCAGAAAATGCTGCGATCACTTGAAGAAAGAACATATAAGTATTAATATCCTTATATCAAGCAATAATTAATAAGGAGAATAATCATGCTACCCTCACACTTACTTCCTGAAAAAATATTTCTTAATACTAGCCTGCAAAAAATTGAGCAATCAAGCGAAAATTCTTCAGAACAAAAGTTTTTGGAGGCAATAACAGCTGAGACTGTGTCTGTGTTATTAGCTACCCTTTCTGTATCATATAAAAATTTGAATAAGGAGGAAATCCAAAAAGCAAAGCGCCAATGGATAGCGAGCAACAAAAATAGGTTCGGCTTTGATCTTTATCAACAATTATTATTAATAAGAGCATTGCTTTATAAGCAATATAGCAAAGACGAAATAATAGATGAAATCATTGGGGATATTGTGCCTTCTACCTTGCAAGAAAAAAAAGCAGATAAGCTAAAAGATGATGTAGATAATTTAATTAAAGAAGGTGCCTCGCTCGAGGCTGCCAGGGAACTTTTAAAAGAATTCAAAGCTGACAATCAGCTTTGCAGCTCAATAGCTTTAGTTGAACAACATAAGTTCCTAAGTTTATTAGAACACCTCGTGCCTCTGTTCTTGGGAAAAGCAGAAAGCGAAGAGTCGATAGACGAGCGGTTAATAAAAGCAATCCACGACTTGGAGGAAAAACCATCTGATCAAGATGATATCTTTAGAATCTATTTTAGCAAATTGAATAATGATTTTTTGCGTGATCACTTTAAAAAGTATCACAAAGAGGAACAACAAACTACCAAAAGCGAGCCTCCCTCATCGCCTAAGCAGGAACAACAGGAAGAAGCCATCAAGCCGCCAAGCCACAACTCTTCTACCACCCATGCAAGCTCTGATAAGCAAGAAAGAAAGAGGGGCGTAAGCAAGGTAACAGGAGCACCCAAGGGTGATAGTGACGCTGAGGCGCGGGCTAGCTCCAGAGAATCGCTGATGACAGCTCCTAGGCAAGGTGAACCTACTTTAATTACAACAGAATTAAACAGCACAGAGAACAGCAAGCCCAATCACGAAAAAAGCGGGCTCGCCTTTAGTTCTGATTCTGATGAGGAAAGAAATAAGAGACGAAGGCTATCTTGCTAAAGGCAACTTATAAATAGAAGCCGCCATAGGCAAAGCTATTGTACGATACAGGCATATATAGACGTCGCATGTTTTGCAAGATCTTTTCATCGCGAAGGATTGGTTGCAGACATATCACAGCCACTACTTACAACCAACTATTGGAAAAGAATCAGGCTGCCTCTTCCTTTGTAAAGCCCCCTCTAACCATGCCATTTAAAAGTAGAGTTATGCTGCTTTAAATTGTAACAAATAAGTGCCATTTCTACTGATCAGAAAAGGTGATATTTGAACTGATCGTTGACATAGGTGTGTAGCAGCGAATTGGCTTCAACTGCAAAAAAGGACATTATCACCTTTTGTTTTTTGTTAAAGTTTTCTTGGTTTCCTTTGATTCCGAGATAATTAACTTATCTTTAGGTGGTTGAATCTTACCTATTAAATCTTTTAATTCTTCATCATTTTTTACGATTTTTTTATCTTTAAGAAAATAATTAAGTAATTCTTTTTGTTTTACAGAGAATCCACTATATAATTTTTGACAAGTGTTGAGCAGCAAGGCTTTATAATGTCCTATAAATTCCAGTTGATTAATGGGTTCCTTTAGAAAGGATAGCATCAAATCACTCAATAAGGTCTCTAATTCGTCTTTATCTCTTAAGAAGTCAGCTGTATTAGGATTTTCCATTTTCCATACAGTCAGGCTTTCAGAAACAGGGTTAATTTTTAGATAGTCCAAGATAGAAGCTGGGGTGTTAAAAATTTCTCCATTGAGCGGATTGCATAATATAGTGCTGGGGCTTACTAGGTTAATGCTTCCATCGATCATCACAAAGTCATGACCGAAGCTTTTCTCCTGTGAGGAAAGTATGCGACATAAGTTAAATGAAATATTTCCTGAGTTGAAGGCTTTATGACGCATTAATGAACTCGTCAAATGAATAGCACTTGCTTCACAAGTTGCAATAATATTTGGATATTTGGCATAACCTTCTTTGCAAGCGCTTAAGTAAGCTAAAAAAATAGAATAATCTTTTAACTTTTGGCTGGCATCAATATGTTTTACTAATTTTTCTGTAGGGTTTTCTTGATCAATACCTTGCGCCTTAACAAGATAAGCACATATAATAAAATTACATAAGGCTATGTATTCAGCATAATTTCCTAGTATAAATTTACCTTGGGCGTCCCAAATAGTCGAAAATTCTTTCGTTTCTTTTATTTTTGTGCGCTCAGCTTTGTCGGTAATTATCTTGTAATAAGAAGAAATCTCTTGCAAGGCTAGCTTGGCTGCATGATTAAATAAGCTATTTCTTATTTCTATATTAGAGCTTTTTGCAGCTAAGCACAGTGCAGTTTCTTTCTTGGCATCCAGAATATCAATCTGCGCTTTGGCTTGAAGCAATGCTTTTACCCATTTTATATTATTTTTTTCAATCGCAATATGTAATGCGGTTTTTAAAGAACTAGGATTATCATCTCTTTTATTTATATCGCTTTGAGTGATCAGTTGCAGTTCTTGCTCTTCGCTTAAATTAATTGCACTCGATGAACCCTCACAGGCAATAGCACGCCTTAATGCCTGCTCAATATTGGCGGCTTTGTATTGAGTTAGAAGAGTGATTTCTTTAGGATTAATCATTTTTCTCTCTTTATAGTTAGCTAGTATAGCTTTTATCATATTAATTTGGCTTTGTAAATGTGTCATTTCAGAAAAGGTGCCATTTGAACTGATCATTGACATGGTCGTGGCGACAAAGGACACTCTTGGAAATAAGCAAAAAAAAGCAATGGTAAAACATTTGTATGATAATGGCGCTTTTTTGGAAAAAAATGCGGCAGATTATATTGCAAAAATCTTAAATATGGGTCGAGTCACAGTTTTTAATTATTTGCGAGAATGGAAAAGAAATTATGAAACTTAATGCTTTCAAATTGGAAGAATATTTGGCTCGATATGAATTTAAAGCGCCTTATTTGCTGTGCTGCTCTGATGCCGAAAGTTGGTCTCTTTCCGAAATTTTGGCCATGGCGAATGCACAAGAACATGAGCTGTGGAACAACCTTCGCCTGGGATATACCGAAGTTCCTGGTCTTCCCCTCCTGAGAGAAACTATTGCGCAGACCATGTATCCAAACCTTCAAGCAGAAAATATTTTCTGCTTTGCTGGCGCTGAAGAAGGTATTTTTTGCGGATTATCGGCATTATGTGGCCCTGGAGAACATGTGATTGTGGTCACTCCTTGCTATCAGTCTTTGATGGAAATCCCGAGAGCTCAAGGTTGTCACATAAGTACCTTGAATTTAACGGAAGAAAAAGGTTGGCGGCTCGACATAGAAGCTGTTGAACGGCTGATCCAATCCAATACCAAATGGCTGGTGATCAATTTTCCCCACAATCCAACGGGTCAGATCCTAGCTGCTGATGATTTACAAAGGTTGCTGGCATTATTGGCTCAACATGATCTAGGGCTATATTCCGATGAAGTTTACCGGTTGCTTGGGCCTGCTCAAAATTGGGTTAAGCCTGCTGCTTGTTTATACTCTATGGCTGTATCGCTGGGAGTGATGAGCAAGGCCTATGGCTTAGCAGGACTCAGGGTTGGTTGGATTGCTTGCCAAGATAAAGAAATATTAAAAAAAATAGAGCTGTTTAAACAATACACCTCTATTTGCAATAGTGCTCCATCAGAAATATTAAGTATCATCGCATTGCGCAACCAAGAGCATATTTTAGCGCGCAATAACAATATTATTAAGGCTAATTTAGCGTTATTAGATGACTTTATGGAAGAATATTACGAACATTTTTCTTGAGTGAGGCCCAGTGGAGGTTGTGTTGGCTTTGTACACTTTTTAAGAGGGTCAGTAGAGGCATTTTGCCAAAATCTCGTAGAGAAAACTGGCGTATTATTGATGCCAGCTTCAATTTACGACGCTTCCACCGAACATTTCCGTATTGGCTTTGGCCGCCGAAATATGCCTGCAGCATTAAATCAGTTAAAAAAATATTTAGAAATGACCCATTAATCGAAAAATATAGGCATTAAGAAAATTATTTAAAATTTTCGTTTATGATTTCACTGATTTGCTTCCCACTGATAGCCGCCAGTGTCCAACCAAATCCGCCATGACCTGTATACAAGGATGCTTATGAAGATATCCAAAAAGTGGTTACCTATTGTAAAGCAAATAACAATATAATTGAATCCTGTTCGAGATCTAAAACATTTGCATCCATAAAAGACTACAGCAAAAAGCCAAACCATACACTACCCTTTGCAGAGGTAGCTAAGCACGAAAACCTAAAGTTACGAGCAAAATTATAATTTAAAACCAGAAATACTTATCAATATTTGAAAGAAAGCCATGAAGCTGTTGCGCCTATCGTTGCACGCACCATAGAGCCTACGCAAGATAATTTAAAATATACAACTTAATCATAACTTAATTTTTTAATTGAAAGGGTGGCAATTAAACTAATCATTGCTGCACCCATCAATAAATAAGCGGGAGCTGAAATATCATTTAAATCATGGATTAAATGAGTTGCAATTAAAGGTGCTCCCCCCCCAAAAATAGCCATGGACAAATTATGAGAAATAGATAGCCCTGAGAACCGCACCTCTGTAGGCATAATTTCAGTTAAAGTTGCAGGTATGGTTCCATAAAATAAGCCCAGGCAAATAGCTAAAATAATCTGACCTACCACCAGATACAAGCCATTGTTCATATGCATAAATGAAAAGGCTAGATAAGAAAATATAATAAAGCCTATGCACGCATAGGCCAATATCTTTTTACGGCCTAATATATCTGATAAGTAACCTCCAATTAAGCAAAATGCCGCAAAAACAATCATGCTGATGGTGTTTACCATTAATGCTAAATGGGCAGGATAATGGAGAGTGGTTCTAAAATAGGTTGCTAAAAATATGGCGACAATAAAAAAGCCAACAGCCGTCAGCACATCTACAAATATAATCAAAACCATTTTAGATTTAAAGCTTTTTAATAAATCTTTTAAAGGAGCTGAAAGATTCTTACGCTTATTTTTGGCTTCTAAATAAACTTGAGGATCTGCTAAACGTCGACGAATATAACCCCCTACTAAACTTCCTATCACGCTTATCAAAAATGCCATACGCCAGCCCCAAGCCTGCATGGAAGTTTCAGATAAATAAGCGCTTAATAAAGCTACGACCCCAGATCCGCTTATCACGCCTAGAACAGAGCTAAAACATGCCCAGCTGCCCCATAACCCTCTTTTCTTTTCAGGAGCGTATTCAACGAGAAAAATCATTGAACCGGTAAATTCTCCTCCGATAGCAAATCCTTGGAAGGTACGTAGGATTACGAGCAAAACTGAAGCTGTCACACCAATTTGTTCATAGGTTGGCAGACAACCCATGAGAGTTGAAGGGATAGCCATTGCATAGATAGACAAAGTTAAAGCAAACTTACGGCTGACTTTATCCCCTAGATGGCCAAAAAAAACAGAACCCAATGGCCGAGCAATAAAACCTACCCAAAATACACCCCAGCTTGCTAATATCTGTGTAAGAGGGTCGTTGGTAGGGAAGAATAATTTACCTAAAACAGCTGCAAAATAACCATAAATAACAAAGTCATACCATTCTAAGGCTGTTCCCACCATACAGGATGCTAAAACTCGTTTATTGATGGAGGTATCAATTTTAAAGCTAGAAGATTTGGCCTGATGAGTGATGTCCTTGGTCATTTTTAAAAATCCATTTTTCCGTGTAATATTAAGTATGGTTGCAAAATTCAGTCCAAGGACTTCTTTACGATCTTTTAATGTTTCAATATAGGATGATATTACCTCGGCAAGGCTTTGTCTGGGCGCTCTGTTGACAACAAGATCTCCTGATCGAGCAAAGCCAAGCGACCCAGCAAGGTTCTTGGTAGCATAATGGCCCCGGGGGCAATAACCGCATTTGCGCCAATCCGGCAATGGTCCCCCACTAAGGCGCCAAACTTTTCTACCCCAGTATTGATAAGTGTATTTGAATTAATAATTTGAATTTCTTTGTTGTCCTTTTCATTTCGATAATTTGCGATAATGCTTCCTGCCTCAAGGTTTACACCTCGACCCAATATGGAGTCTCCGACAAAATTGAAATGTGCTAACTTAGTTTCTGCAAATACAAAGGATGATTTTAACTCTACACTGGGACCGATAATACAATCGGCTTCCAACCAATTTCCACCACGTAGATAAGCGCCTGCTGCAACAAAGCATCGGGGGCCAATAATAATTGGCCCTTTTAAAATAGCACCGGCTTCAATAGTTGCTGAGCTATGAACCGCAATTTCAGCTGAAATGCTAAACTCACGATTTGACAAGGATGCCATCAGTTCGCGAACACATTGGTTTGCATTGTTGGTGAGAACCCATGGCTCCATATTTTTAAAACCAGCTAAGGCTGATATAGAAAATGTTTCAATGTAGTGATCAATATTCAAGGCAATTCCCATATTCTTGTTTTAATAAGACTATGATTATAGCCTTTAATGGCCGCGCTAGGCTATTACTATTACCAAGATCAACAATCTGCAGTGCCTAAAACCTGTTTTTTGCTCATTTTTTAAAAGATGTTTCATGCCTATACCACCAATACCCGTGAGGAATCTGGCGTTCGAAATACCATGATCAGGATTAGCTTTGAACCAGAAGTTGGTATTACCCGCCAAGCCTCCCCCACTTCTGCTAACGAAGTTTTTCTTTTTCAATCCCGCCGCTTTGTTCGAACTATCTCTAAGGCTACGATTCATGCGACTGGGCAGGTAACACCTAATGAAATTAATAAAGAAGCAGATGCCCATGATTCCTATTATCTGATGCTTTTAAAGCAACTGCCGACTTTGGTTGCGACTAGCAGCACAGCAGTATCGACGGTTACTGTTCAAGAACCGCTTGCAGATGAAATGCAATGCTTAGAAAATATTAAACTGATTCAACCTTTAGCCCTGCGTGGTCCATTTTTAATAAAAATGATTTGCCAAACAGAAGAGGAGTTGATGGCGAATACCCCTTCAGACGTAGCAATGAGTATTGCTGAAGCTACTATCGAAAAGACGCAGAAAATTGGTCTCTTTCCCACAGCTGTTCATTTAAGTGATTTTGCAAACACTTCAAAGTTGAAGTTAATATATTAGCTGTTATTGAGGAATTATTTTTGCGTGCTTGCTCTCCTTTATTTTTAAATCATCGATAAAATTTAAGTTTTCGTTCAAAAGGCTGGGAGCGTTTTCCTGAGGCAATGCTTTGGCTTTATTTTCAGCGCCCTCTTTTACTGTGATCTTATTTTTCTCTAAATTTTCTAATTTACTAGGCAAGGGAAGCAAGAAATGCTCTTCCTGCTGTTCATGGCTTGGTTGATGAAGCTATCGGTATGGATTGAGGATAAGAAAACAGGTTCAAAGGATCGTATTGTTGTTTAATTTTTATCAGGGTTTCAAAATGCTCACCATAATAAGCTTGCCCCCAATTTGGCAGCCAAATATCTTCATAATTTCTATAGGCTCCTTTACCAAATGGCGCTAATCGATGGTAAAAATCTCTAGCCCAAAGGTTTTGAGAAAGTTTATTCTCTTCAAGAGTCCAGTAAGCCAATGTCTGTACAGAAGCGATACTGGAACGATGAGCATAAGCATTGAAGTTATCTGGCTTTTCAGCTATAGCGCCTCCGAGGCTATCTAAGACCGTAAAATTATCATTGATCTCAGGTTTTGAATAAAATGCATCAATGATTTCTATGGCTTTCTGCGGGAAAGGCTTTTGTAATAATAATGAGGTCGCTTTAAAAGCTTTCCGATGATTGAATAAATCACGTTGGTAGCTATTTTTATTGTGTTGAGATATGCCTGCCCAATATTCAATTGCTCTCAGATAAGGCATCACTTCTATTTGAATATTCTTTTCAAAATCAGGATTGATCTTCAATATGGGATGCAGAACTTCTTTAAGTTTTGCTGGTGAACCATAAAATTGGCCAAAAGTAGTTAGAGTTTTTTTGCCCTCTTTTTTACTAAAGCGTAAAAACAGCATCAGCTCTTTAGGAGCATATTTTTGAATATTAAACCAAGCATTGGTTGCTGGATGAAGATAGCTCCAATCCATGTTTAATTTATAGATTGTAACCTGTGAAATTGGATGCGTCTTAAACGTAAATGAAGTGATGATCCCAAAGCTGCCATGGCCTGCACCTCGGCCAGCCCAGAAGAGATTAGGGTGGTTATGGGCATTCACTTTTAAAAGCTTGCCTTCAAAATCAACTATTTCAAATTCTATTAAACTATCGGCAGTTAAGCCGATAAGCCGAGACGAAAATCCAAGTCCTCCTCCCAAAGTCAATCCTGCTATTCCAACAGAAGGACAAGAGCCCAGAGGAATGGTGACTCCAAAAGGCGCTAATTTTTTTGCAATGGTATACGAGTCCAGCCCTGCGCCAAGCTTCACGGTTTTCTTATCTTTACTAAGGGTTAAATCTTTAAACTGGCTAAGATCGATAACCAATATCCCATTGCCAGAACTGAAACCCTCGTAACTGTGCCGGCCGCTGCGAATTCGAATAGGGTAATTTTGATCTTGAGCGTAAACCATGGCAGCTTTTATTTGAGCAACATTTCGACAATAAATAATTGCAGCAGGCTTGGTATCTATTTTTTTATTGAATACTTGGCTTTCAATGTGGTAGCTTGGCAAGCTCGAGTCAATAATATGTCTGGGCTCTGGAAAATGGCTGCAGCCGTTGATGATTAAAGCAATTACAAGTATAAGATAAGTTTTTTGAATCAAGTTCGGGTTCATTGCCTTCTTCTTTTAGGTTAGCCATTCATTGCAGATCACCAGCAGCCAACCCTTGCATTAAAATATCTTGCCAATACCTTATGAGCAAGTTAGTATGGTGGCAAATCTATAGATATGCATTAAATTCTAGCTCAAGCTGTACCACGCCCAGAAAACGCAAGCAGCCCAGCAATAGCCCTATCTTTGATTGTACTTCCATAATACCTTCTACTAGGGAATAGGCCGTTGAGAACAGCTGGGTCCCCCTCCAAGTGCATGCTTTTGGCTTGCTTATGCTCATAAGCCGGCCAATAAAATTTCTGCTTCGATCACATACCGGAGGGATAGGTTTCAGGTAAGTCTTTTAATGTCTTAGGCGTGACTAAATGGAGCGCTTCTAAAGCATGAGAGGTATCTATATGCATAACACCATCGTATTGATATGATAAATTGCTATGGTAATAATGACTGGCCCGTTCAGTTTGCGGTCGATAAACCACGCCAATTGCTCGATGTAAATAGCGAGAGTTTCTAAATAATTCTCGAGCTCCAGTTTCTTCCTGGAAATTGATAAAAAATCTTTCTACTCCAACTGTATGAAATAAAGCTTCATAACTTTCTTCCAGAGCTGGGGGCACTGTAAAAATTTGCGGCAAATCACCCCATGCCGCTGCGGCTCTCACAGTACCTTTGTAAGTGGTAAAGCCAATTAAAATAGCATTAGGCCCATAATGTTCTTTAGCCAATTGGCCGATATTGAGTTCGCCCCGCTCTAAAACCTCCGTCGCTCTTGCATCTCCGACATGGGAATTATGGCACCATCCGACAATTTTTGCAGGCCTCCCACGAGTGCTTTCGAGGAAGCTTGCCAGATGGGCCAATGTTTCAAACATATGACGATCTCGAATATTCCAGGAAGAAGCGCCCCCTTCAAACAGGGAGCGATAATAAGTTTCAGCATTTTTAATTAAGTGGGCATTCTGGGTAGCGTTGAAATAAGCTTCCGCATTTTCAAGCTGAACATCATTATAGCTGATAGGTTTATGTTGCAGCTCCATAAATTGCTGTAGTGCCTGCATTGCACAAGTCTGTTGATAGCCTTGGCTTGCCAAGTACCCATAACTTTGCGGATCGCGACTACTGTCAAAACAAGCATAACGAAGTTTAGCAATTTTGCATTCGTTGGGATCTACTTTTTTCAAATAGGAAAGCACTGCGTCAATAGAACCATATAAGCTATATAAATCTAGACCATATATCCCTATTTGCCGATTGAAAGGCAACTGTTGATTGAAAGCTCGCAACCATTTTAAAAAGGCGACGGTCTGTTTATTACGCCACATCCAATCAGGGAATCGTTGAAAACCACTTAATGCCTTGCTCCAATTTCCTTCTTCTATTTTGCCTTGCACGTAAAGGTTTGCATTTACAACGTCGGGCCAATCCCATTCAATGGCGACAGCCATAAAGCCTTCGTTTTCAATTAAGTTCTGAGTTAAATGTGCACGTATTTGATAAAACTCTTCTGTGCCATGACTCGCTTCTCCTACCAATACAATTTGACCTCGGCGGCACAGCTCAAAAACGGGATCATAGGCTGAGTCTTTTTCTGTTAAAGGATGTAACAAATTTTTAGCATGTTTAAGCTGATAGAGAAAGTCACTGTTTATCATATTTTAAGACCCTTAAGAAAGTGTTTGTGGATTCACCAAGGGTACAAACCGGACAGATCCAATCATTTCTTTCGTAAACTGATGGGCGCTTACTCGAGTAATTTTTAAAAGGTTTTGCATCGATTGCTCTCCAATTGGAATAATCATCTTTCCGTTGATGGCAAGTTGCTCTAATAATATTTTTGGCGGATCATAAGAAGCGGCAGCAACCAATATGGCATCAAACGCAACGGATTCTGTCAACCCCAACCTCCCATCACCCACTTTAAAAGTAATATTGTTATAGCCTAGCAACCGAGCTGTTTTCTCAGCTCTTCGCGATAATTCCGGGATCACCTCAATTGTATCCACGTGTTGCACAATCCGAGATAGCACAGCTGCTGCATAACCTGAACCAGTGCCGATATCGAGCACTCGGGATCCAGGCGTTAATTCTGCTGCTTGTATCATCAGCGCAACTATATAAGGCTGACTGATGGTCTGGCCATATCCTATAGCAAGCGGGCTATCTGCATAAGCCATCGCCTGAGTTTCAGGTAAAACAAAATACTCTCGAGGTACGGTAGCCATTGCTTGTAGCAGGGGCGCATCGTCAATGCCGCGTTCGATAAGCTGCTTGTTTATCATAGTTTCTCGCTCAGTTTTCATACGGCTATCTTTCCTCTTCAGGATAAAATTTTTATGCAGGCGTGTTGACCAGCAACTTTTGTTGAGCCCGGCAATAAAATCCGTTGGTGTAAGTTGTGACTTTGCCACAGCCAAAACAAACAAAATAAGAGGGGTGATGATGAATGCTTTCAGAAGCATTTTTAAACTCATTGTTTTATCTTATTAAAATAATATAAAACAAATATTTTTTAGCAACAAGCAGGCTTGCGCTCTCAGTTCCTTTTCAATTCAACTTTATAAAAAATAGAACCCTAGAATTGAGCGGTTGCAATAAGAGATATAAACATAAAGTTAGCTAGCCCTGCTTATTATTGACTAGCCGGCCCCTCGCCTACTTTGACGTCCCTGTTGATCACCGGAAAACCGGTACTTTTGCGCCCAATACCCGTCATAGCATAGTGCCAAAAGGCGGCAGGGCCTTATTTTTGGCCTTAGATAAGCCGGGATTTAAGTTTCCCGAAGATGTCTATTTTGAAAAATCTTGGTTTGAAAAATCTTAAGCGGCAGCTGTATAATGATGCATCAATACTTGATTTAAAGACAGGCAGCTTAATCATGAATGATGTCTATGCCGATCTTAAACAACAGTTTTATGCTCAAGTCCCCTGGCCATTAAAATCCGCGGTCCTTAATGAAGCGATAAAGGCTTTCTTTAATTTTTTAGATCTGCCTTTAGATATTAAAAACCATATTGATTACAGCATAGCGCCCTTGCATCGAAGAGGGAGTATAGGCTATAAGCGTCGAGAATCTGATGAACATATTTACAATGACAACAAAGATTTTTTTCACTACCATCCTTCAATCTTTGAAAGATATCCAGATTTTATAAAAAGCCAACCGGTGATTGAAGAGTTCTTAAATCAAGCCAAGCCTATTTGGGAGCAAGCCTATCAAACTTTCTATAGTATTCTCAGTAAATTTGAAGCGGATTTTCCTAAGCTCTGTGACAAAGTTTTTAATATAAAAGATGTCCATATGGCACTGCGTTTTTTAAAATACGATTGGCAAAACTCGGGCCACTATTTAGCCAAGCCCCATTTTGATGCAGGTTCTTTTACCCTAGCTATTGCTGAAAGCACCCCGGGCTTGCGTATAGGTAGCAAGCCCGATGATCTTAAGCTGGTTTCTCATTCAGATGAGCACGCCATTTTTATGCTTTCTAGCAATTTTAAAAAAGTCATAGCCACTGAAGAGCTCCACGCCGGCTGGCATGACGTCATTCAATTAGATAAAAGCTTAATCGGACAGCCTTTTGCCCGCTGGGCCGTGGTGGCTTTTTTAGAAGTGGCCAACGTCGAAGCTCAGCCCAGAAGCATGACGCACAAATTTTATCAAGGAGTTCTATAGAGGGAATCAATTGATGGCTTACTTGGTCATTTTGAATTTAGCAGCCAACTCGTTAAATTCATGAGTAAAGCTTACAAGCTTAATGGTTGCTTCTAAGTTTAATTCAGCGTCTTAAGTAGTTTTTTCTGAAAATGACTAGGTTTGATGAGGGGGGTTTTTGAAAGAGATTGTGGAGGACAAGATGCATCTTTTCAATAAGCGGGTTTGTTCTTGGCTTTGTGAGTCCATGGGGATTCAGGATCAAACTCTTGATATTAAAGAACTAAAAGGCGGAATTTCCTCATCAGTATTTTTAATTCAAAGCTTCAAGACTCCTAGCCACAAGTATGTATTGCGGATCATAGATAAGCCTAAATGGCTAGCTGAGGAACCAGATCTGGCTGCCCATGAGGCTGCGGCTCTTTATGAAGCGCAAAAGGCAGGCTTGCAAGCTCCAAAGCTTATAGCCTATAGCCCCAGTGGCTCAGGCCTTGGCGCGCCGCTGGTATTGATGTCCTATCTTGAAGGTAGCATTCAGCTAAGCCCCGCTCCAGATCAGCCATGGCTTGAGGGTCTGGCATGCCAATTAGCCTTGATCCACCAACACTTAGCAGATAGCTTTCCCTGGCGCTTTCAGAGCTGGGTGAACAAGCCGAGCCTTAGCCTGCCTGCTTGGACCCATCAGCCTAAGTTCTGGGGAAAAGCCATGGATATCATACTTGGAGGAGAGCCTGACAGCCCTAAGGTTTTTATTCACCGTGACTACCATCCTATGAACCTACTGTGGCGTCATGGTGCAGTCAATGGCGTGGTGGATTGGGTTAATGCCTGCCAAGGTCCAGCTGGCGTTGATGTCGCTCATTGCAGGACTAACCTTGTGTTGATGTATGGTCTTGAAGCTGCTGAGCAGTTTTTAAAATCCTATCTAAAGGCCGCGCCCAATTTTATCTATGAGCCATATTGGGATTTAGATTCTATACTAGATATGTGTTTCCCCCAGCCGCAATTTTACCAGCCTTGGCAAGAATTCGGGCTTGATCGGATCCCTGCAACCGTGCTGAATCAACGGGTGGATTTATATCTTCAAGAAGTCATGCAACATTTTTAAAGTACGCTTATGATTGCTTAACCCTTCTTTTGGCTCATTTTATTTATCTTTACAATTTTAGGACAGGAGCTACAAAACGCCAAAGTTTTTCCTGAGCTTTTTGTATGCCAATGCGCGAGGTTGTTTCAAAATTGGCTACCGATCTGCCCTCTTTAATATAAAAAGTGGGATCTGCAGTTAAATCTCGGCCATTATCTTTGCGAGTTATGCCCAACGTACGCGTCAGTTTACCTGGACCCTCTAACCGACTAGGATGAGGAGATATCAATTGTATGCCTCGTATTAATACTGCACCTGGGCTGCCATCAGGCTCAGTAACCACATTAAAACAAGAATAGATGCCATAAATTAAATATACATAGCTGAGCCCAGGTGGTCCAAACATGATGGCTGCACGTGGTGTTGCACCTTTGAATGCATGAGAAGCCTCGTCATCAAGCCCTCGGTAGGCCTCGGTTTCTATGATAAAGCCTTGATAATTGCCATATACTAGAATATTCCCCAATAAATCACGAGCAACGCTAGTCGTTTCCCGTTTAAAAAAAGATTGGGGTAAACTTTTGTGCTTTTTCGGTGCGCGCATGCGGTCTCCCTGGGTTGATTCCTCTCTTTAAAGCTGCTTGGCAGCAATACAAAATTTTTTGTTTATCATGCTGCCACTCGTGAACTCTGCCCGTAAAGCCTTTTATTAAAAACTTTTGAGCAAGAAGATTGGTTGACAGGCTCTGATCTAACTAGTAAAGTTTGCAACAGATTATGACCTAGGGTAGTTACCCATTATCCTAGGTTTAAACAATTGTATATGAACTTGAAAAATTTTTACCTATTTTTTATATCTCACGCAAATATATTAGAGAACATAAACAATGAAATTTAAAAATTGCTTCCAATACAATAATATTATTGTAGTTTTGTGCCTTATGTTTTCTTCACAATTAATTGCAGCAACACAGCCTATGGCCTCCGATGAATACCTGACAGGCTATCTTCAAGGATTGTTTGTGCACAGTTTTGGCAAGCCTGCTGAAGCAGTGAGCGTCAAAAATGGCGTTGTATATATCAGTTCAGCATTGCTTAGTGGTGATAACCCCATCCTGGTTATCGATAAAGTAAAAAAAGCCACCGAACATATTGTGGGCATCAAGCAAATTGTTTTAAAGAAAAAAAAGCCTGTTCTGACGCCTGCTTCGGTACTTGAAGAACAGGTTGATGGCTTGATGCCGAATAGAAGTTTATTTAGTGCACTGATTGCAGATCCCAAGTGGCCACGTTTTAGCCTAGCGTATCAATATTATTTTGAAAACCGAATTTTAAAGCATGCATTTGCGCCAAATTTTGGCGCAAGCTTCCCTTTTTTCAGGGGAACAACTCATGTTGTCGACAATATGGAATGGGAAATAGGCGTTCAAGGAGGCTTATTTGCTCTGATGGATATCGGTGGCAGCCCTAGTGCTCTGGTTAATGCAGACTATTATATTGGTTTGCCGATCTCATATCGCTCAGGCCGTTGGTCCGGCTTTGTTCGTGTATACCACCTCAGCACCCATTTGGGTGATGAGTTTATGTTAACGCCTGCAGGCAAGAATACCACGCGTATTAACTTAAGTTATGAAGCCATAGATACCATTGTTTCATATCAATTTAACAAAGGTTTTAGAGCCTACGGCGGAGGCGGTTATATTGTCCACAAAGATCCGAGTTACATCAAGCCACTTAAAGTTCAAGTAGGTGCTGAATACCGTTCCCTGGCTACTTTATTTGAGGGCCGCTTGCGACCTTTAATGGGTCTAGATATCAAATCAGAACAATTGGCCCATTGGACGCCGGGTATTTCTTACAAAGTGGGAGTTGAAATTGAAAACTCCATGTTTTTTAGCAATGAAGTGCAGCTGATGCTGGAGTTTTATAAGGGAAAATCTATGCACGGTCAGTTTTTCAATGAAAAAATTAGTTATCTAGGCCTTGGCCTGCACGCATTTTTCTAAAAAATTATTATTTCAGAAATTTATGGATTTCACTGTACCTTACAAGTTTTTGCAGCATCTGTCCCCGCAGAAACTCTAAGCCCAGCTGATAGCTTTGTCCGAGGTTTTGGTTGGCTAACCATTCTTCGAATGGCAGTAGCTTTGGAAGGGTATTGTGCATGGGAAATGCTGTTAACATCCGCTGCATGCCATCATCAATTAAAATATACGCGCATTATATTTTAATTTCTGACCTTAATAAAGACGGCAGATCACCACATCAGTTATTGGTTGTTTGGCTTATCCATCTCTGGACCCAGGGTTTTGATTTTTTCAGTGGCGGCAACCAGGGCCTGAGCAATGCCGGGCTCTAGGGCTGCATGGCCGGCATCTTGTACCAAGGTGAGATGAGAGCCAGGCCATTTTTGATGTAATTCATAGGCCGTTTTAGCTCGACAAAGGGTGTCATAGCGGCCGTGCACCATATAGGCGGGTAGATGCTGAATTTTAAATAAATTGTTTAAAATTTGGTTATGATTGAGGAAAAAGTGATGTTCACCATAATAAGCCAACATACGGGCTGTTCCTAGGGTTAAAATATCATTTTGTAATACTTTTTCGATAATTTCGGGTTGATGTCTTAAAAAGGACGCTGTGAGATCATATTTCATCAATGCACGCGCTGCCGGCAGGTGAACTTGGGGATCATTATTCATCAGGCGCTTGTAATAAGAATGAATCAAGTCTTTTCTTTCATGGACTGGCAAAAATTTTTGCAATTCATCCCAGCTTTCAGGGTAGGTGTCGCGCATACCATACCAAAACTGTTGATATTCAGATTTTCGACCAAGAAAGATCCCTCGCAATACAAAGCCTAGGCAATATTCAGGATGTGCTTCTCCATATAAGAGGGCTAGCGTACTGCCCCAAGAACCACCAAATACCAGCCACTTTGGAATATGTAAATGTTGTCTCAAAGCTTCTATATCACTGATTAAATGTTGGCTAGAATTTTCACGGACTTCTCCAAAAGGTATCGATCGATGAGCTCCTCTTTGGTCGAACAAAATAATGCGGTAATAAGTTGGATCAAAATAGCGCATATCATTGGAGCCACAGCCCATGCCGGGGCCGCCATGCAGAACAATAACCGGCACACCTGTGGGATTGCCATATTGTGCATACCAAAGACTATGAATATGAGAAACTTTTAAATGATTTTCTGCATAAGGTAAAATTGGGGGAAATAAAATGTCGTCTAAAGTTTTAAGAGGCGCGTACATAGGCTCTGAGAGGCTTAATGATAAAGCATGATGGGTGAAAGCCAGCATCAGGATTAACACACTATGCCGCAAGAGGCATGCTGGATTTGCAAATATACTCAAAGTCAATCTCCATAGAAGGCTCATTACTTGAATTATAACCAGTAGTGGCTAATCTTAGGAAGCACTAGGAACAAGAGATCCAACTAACTGTGGAGTAGATGTTTGATGAGGCTTGTGTTTTACCATACTGCTGTCTTTCATAAGAAAACAATTTTAATACCAGCTTGCAGTTTGTTTTTTAAATTCAGAAAACGTTTTTTGTAAGATGTATTTAATTCACTCAGTCGCATTAAACCATCAACAGTTTGAATATAAGGATCCACTCCACGAAACTTTGGAGTAAATTGAGTGTCATAATGGAAGTGAACAATTTTAAAAGATCGATCTATGTTGTTAAGCTTTTTGAGCTTTGCTTGTATCCTGCTAGAGCTGGAGTTCTTGATTTTATCAAGAACTATTTCATCGGTTCCGTAATGAATGTCTTGACTGGTAATAAGATTTAACTCCAAAGCTTGCTCCAGTATTTCATTAAACAAATAATTAAAAGCAAGATTCCAAGGGGATGCCCATAGATGTTCAGTGAATTCCAGGGAGAAATCAGCAAGTCTTTTTGCAGAATCTTTGTTGATAAAATACCAGTTTCCATCCATGAATCTCAAATCATGGATGATCGAGGCCACTTCTTTTTGAGTGATTTTATTGAATACCAATGCTGTATGGAGAATGTATTCAATGCGATCAGCACACAAGTCCGGCAAGTCTTGCTCAAGTCCTCGATATTGTGGGCTATCAGGATTTAAATCTTTAAGAGATATTTTTAAAGTCTTGTTAATTTCTGCGAGTATTCCTCTGTTTTTAAGATATTGCAGGTGAATGCTGTCTTGGTATGAATGTTTGTCTTCTGGCATTTTAAATAAATAGTCTGCGACATGAGAAAACACCGTATGAGAACTATCATGCAGTAGGCCGGCAACCTGTTGTTTTACAGGAAAATGAAATCTTTTTAGCAAAGCCCAAACGCCTACAGAATGTTCATAACGGCTAAACTTAGGTACATAACCCCAATAAGCCAGAGCCCCAGACTGATCGACACCTTTAAGCCTTTGAAGGGTCTTTGATGTTAAGAGTTGGCTAATAGTCGGATCGTCGGTTTCCTCACTGCCATAAAAGGTTTCGATTTTATTTCCAGACGCAAAGCTGGTATATATATTTAAGAAAATTAACAATAGCCAATATTTTTTTTGCACCCAAAAATTCCATTTTTTTAAAAAAGAGCTATGCTCTGGTAGCTTTTTATAATATATCAAGCCTAAAACAACCGCAAATAAAAAGCCTCTTTAGGCAGATATTGCTATCCACCTAAAGAGGCCTCTGTTCTAGAGAGCTGTGGTGAGACTATTAATGCCCCTTTACGCCGCAGGATTTCTTACAACAGATAACCTTCTTAACAGCCAAGTAGACACCAGCAAGACCTACTAGATCGTAGATGATGTTTGCGTACATGGTTTTATCACCCAACAAATGACCTATGAGGTTGTAATCAAATGCCCCAACCAGGCCCCAATTTATAGCTCCGACCACTACGAGCCCCGTAGCAATACAACCAGCGACACAACCCATTGATTTACAGTTCATATACTTACCCCTTTCTGGTATTACGTCTCTTTATTAATAGACAAGTTTTGTGTGTGTTTCTTTCTATCTATTTAGAATCAATTTATAACCATTAGTTCCGTATCTCCTTGCAATGAATCTATCAGGTTCAACAAGTGCATATGCATTTATAGCCCGCACTCTTTAGCAGCAAGGATCTTCACCAGATCATGCTTAACAGATCATCTGATAATTTTACCAGCCTCATGAAAGGTTAGCATAGTATCACCTGAGGCCTCAAATTGTTCACCGATTGATTTTTCAAAATTATACCAGGAGTGTTTTTGTAAGTATAAAGCCTGCCAATGCATAAAAATTGAATCATTTTCAATGAGCGCCTTATGAAATTGCAGCTTAGGAAATTCAAGTCTGGCTCGCATATAGATTTTACAAAATTCGCCTCTCGGTATTTGACAATGGTTTTCAAGGCTGTTAAACCAAAATTTTTTCTTTTTGAACTGCACAGCCGTGAACTATAAGTGGTACTGCATTACAAGTTAAAAATGGCTTAACTATATTGAAGTCAGTTATATCTAATAAACTTCTAAAGTTGCCATCATCCCCGAATCTTCATGTTCTGCAATATGGCAATGATACATCCGAATGCCCTTAAAATCCTGCTTTACTTTTAGTCGGATGGTCTCACCACTTTTTAAATTAAAAGTATCTTTCCATGCAAGATAAGATAGCTTTTCAACTTTTCCTAGATGTTCTTTTTCTATAACCTGAAACTGAGCACCATGCATATGAAAAGGGTGATCCATATCTGATTGGTTAGAAACTTCCCAAAGCTCAACTTCGCCTGCTTTGCTTCTGGCATCAACGCGCATCATATCATAACCTTGCCCATTGATGAGGAATTCCATAGCATGAATACCATTTTTCATTTTAATTTTTTCTTGAAAAATGATTTTTTTTGTGGCCGTTGGCGTCCCGAGAGGTTCTATGGTGCGCAAACGCTTTGGCAAAGAAAAATCTGTAGATTTTATACTGGGGTTGTAATTTAGAGTTGCAATTTTTATAGCCTGAGCCTGCTCTTTACCGGCCATTTTCCCTCTCATATAAGGCAACATTTGAATATCAAAATGTCCACTTTTTTGTGCATTACCCTGAACCAAAAGCTCAATACGTTCCGCAGGCGCCAGTATAATCTCTGTCAAATCTGCTCTTGGAAACTCCAAAAGTCCTCCATCCGTACCTACTTGTATTAATGAGTGGTCGGTTATTGCGAATCTTAAGAAACGGGCATTGGTGGCATTGATAAGGCGCCAGCGCTGTGTTTCATTGGGTCCAATATCAATAACAGGTTTGTTCTGGCCGTTGATCAGTACATAGTTGCCTTCTCGACCATCCATCCAATCAATATTGTTATTAGCGGGGATCTGGCCTGCATCATCAATCTTTAAATCAGTGATAAATAAGTTTTTTTCCGGCAAATTCCGTAAAGGATCTTTAGGATCGCGGACAATAAATAAACCGTTCATGCCACGAAATATCTGTTCACTGGCACCTTGATGAGTGTGCGGGTGATACCAATAAGTACCTGCTGAACCCAAAGGAATTGAGAATTTATAATTATGACTTTGTTGTGGCTTTACCGGATCCATCGGATTGCCGTCTTGATCAGGGGGCACATTAACGCCATGCCAATGTAAAGTTGTAACCTTATTGATTTGATTAATCAGCTTAACTTGGATGCGATCGCCCTCTTCGACCTCAATGATCGGTCCGGGTAGACCTTGATTATAGGTCCAAAACTCAGTTTTTACTCCTGGAATAGTCTCAATAAGTCGCGAAGCTGCTGTGAGCTCGAAGGCCTTAGCAGAATTTTCTAATTTTACCGGCGCTTTCAAAAGACTTTTAAGAGGTAGATCCTCTTTTAAAAGTGGCTCTAAAAACAAAGGTGCCGCTTCGCTTAAAGAATAAATAGAGGTTGGCATCAAAAATAAAGCAATCGCTAAATATTTCAAAAAGTCATCCTTACATTGCCAGGCTGGGCCCTTTAAGTGTAATAAAATTTCAAAAAACTGCTTGAAAAAATTTAATTCAAGAAAGCAAGTTTTGTAGCTAGATTAAAACCAAAGGCTTGAAGATCAGGGTAAAAATCCTTATAGCTGTATAAAGAACGGGCGAAAATTCAAGTAGCCAATACGGGATAAAATATACGCCTAAAATCAAATTAAGATCTAAACAAATCTCACAAGGATATTAGCAAGTCTGTATGCTTAATTCTTGTGTCAAATTATTTGGCCATTTTATGGTTATTTAAGGCTTTAACTTTAAATAGGCAGGCACTTATCTGTATAAAGGGCTGAAATTATACAGAGTGTCGCCTATCATATCAGTTTGGGAGCGGCAGATGAAAATGGCCAATTTTTAACACAGCTTCAAGTTATAAATTCCGCAGTCGTCCAGCCATGATCTTCGTCAGTTCCAGCCTTTAGACGGTTAGTCTGTAACCTTAATTATGGGCATAAAATAAAAATTTGGATTAGCTATTCGCTTATATGCCTCTTTGTGCACTATATACTATTAAGTAGAGTACAGCACATAGGATTTCTTGAATGAAAATCAAAATATATGCCCTGATAATGGCCCTGCTCAGTATGCCCATTTGTGCGGAGGAAGCTCACGATACCCGCTTTGGCTTTCCGCTTTTTAATGTCTGGAATAGCGAGATAAAACAGGGCAATTTTTTGCCAATTCGCCTTTCTGGAGATTGGCGAGTTGCGAATGACAAACAACATCAAGAATTTCGAATAACAGAAATTTTGCCCGTAGGCCAAACCTTAGATGCCTGGCAAGATATGTTAACAATAACCATACATCGGCAGGGGGCTAAAATGGGTATTGATTCTTTCGCTCAAGGTATACAAGTTTTAATGGCTGGAGCTTGCGAAAATCTCACACATACTAGCCTAAAACATATTCACGATGAAGGTGAAACACTTGCTTATTCATCGCAGTTTTGCACTTTAAATAGAGACAGCAAGCAAGGTGAAATGGTTTTTATTAAATTTTTGTATAACGGTAAAGATATGATTACTGTTCAAAGGGCCAAGAAAACGCCACCCAATCAGTTTATATTTAGTGAAACTGAAGTGCTACAAGTGGAAAATTACCTGAAAAATGTAAAGATTTGTAAAATGTCTGCAGGCAAAGATTGCCTCGATAATGCACCCCTAGGCTTTTAAAGCAGGTGATCTGCGCCTCACGATTTTAAACCAACTTATTCATCATTGAGTTTTTGTGCAGAATGGAGTCCGTCGACATAATACCAGAGACCTTCATATTTGTGGAATTTGCTTACTTCGTGAATAAAACCTTGTTGATCTTCAATGATAAATTTTGCAATGAATTCAACATAACCGACATCTGCCAATGTAGCATCAAGATAAGTATGAAGGATCCTTAAACCTATCCATTTTTCTCGAGATCTTTTAAAATTTTGCATATTAAAATTTTCTAATGCCTTGGCACGCATGGTTTTTTTTATATAACTGCTATCTTTTTCATGAAAAGCACTGTAGCGTGAACGCATCAATGCTTCTGGGGTTTGGGGAATAGCTTTGCCTTTAATATAAAGGCCGCAGCAATCCATATAACGCTTGCTACTTTTACAAGGACAAAGCTTCATTTTTTCTCATCTCTTTTTAAAACCCATATTATCGCGTAAAACCGATATTATCGCGTAAAACCCATATTATCGCGTAAAACCCATATTATCGCGTAAAACCCATATTATCGCGCTTATGCCCTGGTGGTAAAGACTGGGTTAGTTTACTGTGTTGGAAGAATTACGGTTATGAATTACGATCATAAAGTGCAGTCACACCCTTCATATTGAAATAATTCTTGAATTTCGCTGTGAAGCTTGTTAGAATGTCGGATATATAACTATTTATAAAGGCAGAGAAAACATGTTTGCAAATATCCAGCTGAATTCTGAAGAGACTCTACTTGATTCGGCAGCTTTCCTGAGCAAAGAAATTGATATACTTATCTTAGCTTCAAAAACTCCTGAGTCTTACGCAACTCTTATGGAAAGTTTGTATTGGCATAAATTTAATCATAAAAATTTCCATATTTTTCTTTATGAATTAATCGCTCTTTATAAAACCACTAAAGAAAAAGCCAATAGCAACTTTGAAGATAAAAATAATTTTGAAAAATTTAATGCATTTGTCGGGGCAAGTTACTTTCAAGGGAAAATTGCTGATAAATTTTATACCCTGTTAAACGGCTTAGATCAAGGAGATTTAACGCATTTGATTGCTGCCTGTGCGGAGTTTAACATCTGCGAGCCTGATCTCCTGGAAGATATTTCATTTGAAATACACAAAAAGCTTAAAAATTTCACCCAGCAAAATTTAGTAAGAATTACTAGGGCTCTAGCTCACTTTGGAATAAAAAACCCTTTTTTTAAAAAACAGCTTATCCATTCATTGTTGGAAGTAGTGATTGATTTAAATCATCAAGAATACATTGAGGTTCTTCGTGCAGTTCAAAAGCTTAGAATTACTAAGCCGCTTTAAACAATGGTTTTTTAGCCTTCTAAACCACTTGCATTAAGATTTTAGGCACAGTGCTCTTAAAATTGTGATCCAGATAAAATCTTATGAAAACTAGGAAAAATTCACGTTCTGACGCCTCTTCAAACTCACCGCCTTTACAGGTTGATGAGGCTTTGAAAACGGCGGTGGTAACGCCTTGCTTTGTATTGGCTGGACAACTTTTTTGCAATTTGGACACTTCGTGATCTTATTTGACCCAATTGGCCAATGGCACTGCCGCGCTCTTAACAATAAAGCATGGGCTAGGCTAGAATGGACAGACAGCATTAACCCTAAAGCTGCTAAACCGTGACAAAGGCTGTATTAAAGACCATGACCAACGCATCGGGCAATATCTGCACTAAGGCTGGCAGCTTTAAAAGCCAACCGCTAGGGACTATTAGCGAAACTAATCACCAAGCAGCCACATAAGTTAGCAGTTTTCCCGCTTGCGTAAGGCTAGATATGCCATCCATCTATTTTTATAAATAATTCATTTATCCTCCTTAAATTATAGAAGAAATAGTATCATAGCCGATTTCCTGATAGAAAAATAATTGTTATTTCACGATTAGCTTTTCTGCTAAGTTTAAACACAAAAAATGTTTAAAGCAGGAGCAAGCTTTATGCTTGCATTGAAAGTTCAAGAGTGGTAACCTTAACTAAGAGAATTATAAGTTAAAATACTTGGGGGGAGATATGTCTTTAACACCACAGAATCTGCGTTCGCTTTTACATAATTTAACTGATAATTTTCATCATTTTTTACGCAATAACAGCGATTGGTTTCCATTTGAAAGTTCAACAGCTGAAGTCATGAGTTGGGTTCCTCGAGTTGATATTGAGGAAAAGGCTGATAAATATTTCATTACTGCCGATCTGCCCGGCGTAGAAGCCAAAGATATTAAAATAAGCTTAGATAACAATGTGCTTGTTATTGAAGGCCAAAGAAATATAGAAAAAATTCAAGATGAACACAGTTATTCTCGAATGGAACGTTTTTCAGGAACTTTTTCTCGAAGGTTTACTCTCCCAACTGCTGTTGACGAGACACAAGTCGAAGCTGTCAGTAAATTGGGGGTTATAAGAATTACCTTGCCGAAAGCAGCTAAATCGGCTCACACCCGTTTTATTGAAGTGAAGACAGCAGATGAAGTATATTAGCGCTGTTTGTGACGATTTTAGTGGGCGCTCAAGCCCCCATCTACACTGAGCTCGCTGCCTGTTACGTAGCGCGCTTCAGGAGTGACCAGATAGAGAACAGCCTCAGCAACGTCTACAGGGCTCCCCATGCGCTTTAAGGGCACAGTTTTTGCTAAGGACTGAAGTTGAGGCTTTAAATCTTTATCATTTTTCAGCTTGGGCGTCCACAGTGAGGTGACTATAGCCCCAGGCAGTACGACATTACAACGAATATCATAATTTTTTTCAGCGCAATACAAAGCTACACTTTTGGTATGATTGATAATGGCAGCTTTGCTGGCGGCATAGGCACAGGCATGAGCCACCCCAACCTTGCCTGAATACGAGCCAATATTGACAATCGCTGCCCCTGGCTTATTTTTCATATGAATAATGGCTTCTTTACAACCTAAAAATACCCCATCCAGATTTATCCGCTGTATATGATGCCAAACTCCTAAAGAACAGTGTTCGGGGTTTTGTTGGCTAAGATCTCCAATGATGTTTGCATTATTAACCAAAATGTCGATGCCACCAAAACGGGCTGAAATTTGACTAAAGGCAGTCTGCCAATCGTATTCTGAGCTGACATCTAAATGCCAAAAGATGGTATTACCTGGAATTTCATTAGCCGCCAGTTGCCCTGCCTTATCATCGATATCCGCCAGCACGACTAAAGCCCCTTCTCGAGCAAAGATTCGAGCGATCTCCCGGCCAATGTCTTGAGCTCCCCCCGTTACCAGTGCAACTTTATCTTTTAACCGAGTTTGGCTCATAAAACACCTTAAAATAAGTGACAGCAGCCTTTAATTTGAGAGAAATAAGTAAGGCTGAATATCTTTTCTCATTGAAAAAGCAGCGCAGCTCCTAGACTGGAAGAATTTCAAAGTTATAGCATGATAATGTTGCATGGCTTGGTTCATAAGATTTCTTTTTTTAACACACTGATTTGATACTAGCAAAGTTCACCTGAAGTTTGCAAGCTTATCACGATCTTATCAGAGACTAACAAAGGCCGTCACTGATGAAAAAAATTAAGGCTTATCAATTACAGGTTTTTTAAAATGATCGATAAATTTTTCCATGGTTAAATAAAAGACCGGTGTGATGTAGAGGGTCAACATTTGAGAGAACAACAAGCCCCCCACTACAGCAATGCCTAAAGGTTGACGAGTTTCACTGCCAGATCCGGTCCCTAGAGCTAAAGGAAGAGTAGATAATATCGCCGCCAGCGTGGTCATCATGATAGGCCGATATCGGACTTCACAAGCTTCTAGAATCGCCTCGCGAGCGCCAAAGCCTTTTTTCTTTCGAGTTTCTAAAGCAAAGTCGATCATGATAATGCCATTTTTCTTGACCAACCCTACCAGCATTATAATCCCTATAAAACTAAAGATGTTCAGTTCTTGTTGGGTGAAGTACAAAGCCAATAATGCTCCAAATGCTGCAAATGGCAAAGCTGTCAGAATTGTTAAAGGGTGAAGGAAATGTTCATACAAAATAGCCAGAACCATATAAATAACAAATACAGTGAAGAGCAATAAAATAGGTAAGGTTTGGGTGGATTCGCTGAAGGTTTTAGCAGAACCTGCAAAAGTTCCCGAGATGTCTTGAGGTAAAATTCGGAGGGCTAATGCTTCTATCTCTTCTGTGATCGAACCTAAAGATGCTCCGGGAATGATGTTAAAAGATAAAGTAACCGCTGGCAGCTGCCCATAATGATTAATGGCCAAGGGGCCGGTACCAGTTTCTAAATTGGCAACAGTATTTAAAGGGACCATGCCTCCTGTCGTGGGTGATTTTAATTGCAAACTATTTAAGTCTGCAATATTTTTTTGATATTTAGGATCAACTTCTATAATTACAGGATACTGATTAATTGGCGTAATGATGGTATTAATTTGATCGGTTCCATAGGACTCGTACAATACATTTTCGATTTGTAGGGGTGTTATACCCAGGGCTGCAGCTCTGTCTCTTAATATATGCATGTGAATTTCAGGATTCTTCAGAATCAAATCGGTATTGGCATCAACTACTCCAGGGATCTGGATAATTTTTTCAAGCATCGCATTGGAAAATTCTTGTAATTTTTCCCAGTCGGTACCTTGTATAACATATTGGTATGTGCCGGTGCTCGAAATCGCCCCTATTTTTATGGACGGTGGATTTTGTAAAAAAACTTTAATGCCTGGGATTTCGTTTAAAATGCCCCGAAGTTGCATAATAACCTCATCAGCGGACTTCGAGCGCTCATTTAAAGGTTTAAGTTGTAAAACCATCGTTCCAGTGTTGCTACTAATTGAAGCGCCGGACTGACCTACGGTCGACATGAGTGCGTTAACGTTGGGATTTTTTAAAACAAGCTCAACAACCTTTTGTTGTTTTTCAATAAAATCATCAAAGTTTAGTTCTTCTTGTACTTGAGTGCTACAAAATATAATTCCTGTGTCGGCCGTGGGTATAAATCCTTTGGGCACGATGACACCAAGCCATACAGTTAGAGCTAAGATAATAAAGGAACCTACCCATACAATGGTTGTATGATCGACGGCCCATCTTAGTGAATTGATATAAAAATTCTTACTCCATTCAAATCCTTTATTAAATTTATCTACTACAATATTGTCAGGCTCAGGTGAGGCTGCAACTAAAAAACGGCTGCGAAGCATCGGTGTTAAAGTCAATGCTATAAACCCTGAAAATATAATAGCAGTGCCGACGACCACTGCAAATTCATGAAATAATCTACCTAGCAATCCTTGCATAAACAAAATAGGCAGAAATACCGCTGCCAATGATAGAGTCATGGAAATAACGGTAAAACAAATTTCCTGAGTTGCCTGCAAGGTTGCGGTAAATCTATCTACCCCAGACTCAAGATATCTCAAGATATTTTCTATCACAACTATCGTGTCATCGATTACAAAACCTACTGCCAAAACCAAACCCATTAAAGATAAATTATCCAGACTGTAACCTAAAAGGTACATGACGGCGAAGGTGGCTACCAATGAGGTTGGGAAATCCAAGGCTGTAATCAAGGTTGAATAAAAATTATTAAAAAACAAGTAAGTTACAAGTAGGACTAGTAAAATAGAGAAGATTAAAGTATATTTAACTTCCTGAACGGCATCTCTAACAAAAACCGAGTGATCACTCAAAACATGAAGCTTCACATCTCCTGGGATTTTCTTCAATAAATCAGGCAAAATTTTGTAAATATTGTCGACTATCTCTATAGTGTTGGTGCCTGGTTGCCGTTGTATGGCCAGGACAATACCCCTTTGATGATTATACCAAGTGGCCACCTTGTCATTGGCGACACTGTCCACGGCATAACCTATATCTTTTATTCGCACCGGCGCGCCGTTGACATTTGCCACTATGGCTTCAGAGAACTCTTTGGCATTATTCAACTGGCCATCAACTTCTATCAAATGATAACGCCCTTGGGTTTCTAAGAGCCCCGAAGGCTGGTTGGTACTCAATGCGACAATGGCTGAGCTAATAGTTTCAATATCTAGCCCCTTTTCAGCAATAGCATTAGGATTAATCATTAATCGTACTGCATATTGTTGAGAGCCATAGACATCCACTTCTGCAACACCTGAAACCATCGACAAATTTTCAGCTATAAACGTTTCCGCATAATCATCAAGCTTGCTGAGTGGTAAATGATCGGCAGTAAGTGCCAAATAAAGGATTGGCGCTAAAGAAGGATTAACTTTTTTTAAGCTCGGTGGCGTCGTCATTTGGACTGGAAGCTGCTTGAGAGACTGTGATATAGCCGATTCTACATCTTGAGCTGCAGCATCGATGTCTCTGTCCAAGGTGAATTGAATCGTAATAATAGTTTGACCCGAAGTATTGATCGAGCTCATGGAGTCAATGCCGGCGATCGTGCTGAGCTGTTTTTCAATCGGTGTCGCAACTGTACTGGCCATTGTTTCAGGATCTGCACCTGGCAAAAGGCCAGTCACCGTAATTGTTGGAAAGTCTATATTGGGTAACTCATTAACAGGCAATGCTTGATATGCAAACCAGCCAAAAATAACCAAAGCTGACATAATAACAGTGGTCGCAACGGGTTTTCGTATAAATGGCTCCGAAAAATTCACTGAATTTTTCCTTCTATAGTGATCGCAATGGATCTTGGCATACAGATATTAGAAAAATTCACTGAATTTTTCCTGTTAAAACATTCTGAGTTGGCTCAACACGAACCGAACTATTATCGGTTAAATCAGGGGGTAGGGAGACCAATACAATCTCACCATCTTTTAAACCTTTGGCGATTACCACAATGTTGTCGATTTGCCTAGCAATTTCAATTCGCCGGGATTTTGCCTTATTGTCTTCCATACAGTAGACAAAACTGCCTTCTTGATCATATTGTATAGCCGTCACTGGAATAACCAAGGTGTTGGGTTCCATGGCAAGTATCATTTTGATGTTGATATTCATACCAGGCCATAAACTATGTTTGGCATTATTTATTTTAGCTTTCAGCAGAACAGTCCCTGACTGCTGATCAACCTGGTTATTTACAAACACCAACTCTCCAAACCCCAGAGATTGATTCTTATCTTCGGATAGCACTTCCACCTTTAAAGACGCTTTCTTTTGATAATCAAGCAAGCTGTCAAGTTGATCTTGAGTTAAATGAAAATCAGCCAACACGCCATCAAGTTGGTTAATGATCACCAGCGGTGTTGTGCTATTGGCTGGAATTAAATCTCCAATGCGGGTAATGACATTGCCAGTTTTGCCATTTAACGGCGCCAGAATTCTAGTATAATTGAGTTGAATTTCTGCTTGTTCTACCAGGGTTTTGTCTGCTGCGACGACAGCTTCTTGTGCTCGAGCTGCCGTGACTGCTTGCTCTGCCAACTGTGGAGTCACATATTCCATTTTGGCCAAATTGACATAACGCTCTGCATCCCGCTTATTTTGTTGCAAAGTTGCTTCATCACGTAACAACACATCTTTTGCTTGTGATAAGCTTTGTTCAAAAGTTGCCGGATCGATTTCAAAAAGCAATTGCCCGGATGTCACTTCTTGTCCTTCCTGAAAAGCGATTTTTTTAAGAATTCCCGACACTTGTGAAACAATGGATACGGTTTGCTCAGCTTCAATAGAGCCGGGTACCTGTAATAGAATGGGTGTTGCTTCAGTTTTAACTTTTGCAATTTGTACTACAGGAACATTGAGTTGTTTTTTTTTCTTGTTAGAGCTAAGACTTATAGTGGCAACACCAACAATTAAAATTAGTAAGATCAGGCTTATCTTTAAAATAATAGGCCTCTTAGAGGATGAAGAGCTGGTATTAAAGTCCTTAATAGGATTTGTCATCATGATTTTTGCCCTGTAGGAGTTATAGATAATTGGCCCATAGCTGATGAGAGTTGTGCTACTGAGCTGTACCAATTCAACTTGGCTTGGATAACTTGAGCACGAGCATTTTCAGCGACAACTTGGGTTGTGAGCACCGTTAAAATATTCCCTACTCCCGCTTTATATTGACCAAAAGCTTGTCGGGCTGATTGCAAGCTGCTTTTTAGTAAAGTCTCGCTGGTTGTAATTGTTTTCACAGCTGTTTCTACGTTGTAATAGGCTTGCCAAACATCTGAATCAACTTTCTGGTTTAATTGTTCTTTTTGAGACTGGGCTTGAGCTTGCTGAGCTTCTGCAGCTCTCAGCGCATATTTTTGTGCAAAGCCTGTAAAAATTGGCATTGATAAAGTCAGCATGGCTGAACTATTATAGGCACGAACCTGAGTATGTGGAGAATAACTGGGTTGCGAAACCATGGTAATGTTAAAAGTTGGTAAAGCCGCCCGTTTGGTCGCCGAAAGTTGAGCCTCCGCAGCTGTTACCTGGGATTCTGCAGCCAGAAGATCAGGCCTGGTCTGTTTTGCGCTGGTTATCAATTTATGAATTGATCGCATGGTATGCTTGGTGGCTATATGACTCGATAAAGGCTCTAAGTGGAGATGACTGGCTATAGGGATACCTAGGTTGGTTGCCAGTTCACCTTGTAAAATCTTCAGCTGCCCTTCTGCTTGTTGTAGAGTAAGCTTGGCTTGGCTCAAGCTACTTTCTGCTTGATAAACATCTCCTATAGTGGCAATACCTTGCTTACGCAAGGCTTTTGCTGTTTTAAGGTTTTTGAGATTTTCTTGTATACTATCTTTATAAACAGCTATCAGTTCTTTTTGTCCCAAGAACTGATAATAACTTTGCTCTACTTGAATGATAATTTGTTGAAAAATATAATTTTGATTGAATAGGGCTGCATAGCTTTGGTATTTTGCAGCCTTTACCTTTTGATCGGTCACTCCAAAGTCCCAGAGTAAATAACCGAGACTAATACTTGGCCCATAAACATAATTATAGGTGGGATTGGGGGGGGTAATATTAGCTCGCCCAGTGCTTGCCCTAGCAACGGTGGAATCCCAATTGAATCCCAGTGCAATCTGTGGCCAATAGGCGCTTTTAGCAATACCTAAATTGGCTAAGGAGCTTTTTGTTTGTGCCCAGGCAATGTAGGTCGAAGGATTACAGCTTAAAGCTATATCGGTCAGCTCGATTAAAGTGAGCTTTTTTTTAGCAAAATTTTCGGGTAGATGACGGCATACAGCAATAGGTGATGCCGCATGAATGGGCGTCACGATTATAAAGGCAAGGGCTAGTAAGCCTATTTTAAGTTTCATCACAGGCCTCAGAAGTTGTACAGCTAATAAGGATTATAGTGAAGAGTATTAGTTTTAGGTGGAAATTTTTGGCGCCCTTTATAGACCTATACTGGTTCTAAAAGGGTTGCGGTGATCTTATGGGCAACTTTAGCCGTAGAGGCTTGCCGACGCGAGGACCAGCTTCTGTTCTTGGTCTTCTGGCTGTCCTTAGGTCACGACGGTCACTTGCCCGCTGGGTAATCTTGCAAGAAACACCTCAACCCCAATGGAAAAGGTGTAGATCAATCATTGCGATTGCTTATTATGAGCAAGAATTATCAGCCAGAGTCATGTATTAAAGTTAATAAACTTAACCGCAGACCAAACTCTTTATTAATTCTGATTGAACACCTATGATGTTGATCATAAAACGTCAATACAAACGACTTTCAAATCACCCAAACTTATCCAGAAAATATGTTTGTTAACTAATTTTTCGCATCTAACAAGGACTATCAATGGTTCTTAAAAAGTCGGCCGGTATCTGAGCTCTCGCAAGAATTACCAGCCTATCATTCACTTTAGACAATAAAGCTTGTATTTATAAGAAAAAAGCTGGCTTGGGAAATTTATCATCCATCAGTCAGATCGGAACACAAATCTTTAGTTAAGCCTTTTCTAGCTTATTCATTAAATTAAGTATATTATTTGCAAGGATTCATCAATCCTTGCGCAATCAATTTTAGTCAAGAAGAGGTGTTTTGTATGCAGTTTTTCACCATTCTCATGATGTGCATACTTGCAGGAGCTGAAGTTGACTTATTCATACCCAGTTTTCCAGAATTACAGCAAGTTTTTCAGTTATCGCCATTTTTGGTCGAATTCACTTTGGGTGCAAATTTTTGTGCTTACTGCCTTGGTTCATTGGTTGCAGGTAATTTGGGTGATCGTTACGGACGCAGGCCCATTATTTTGCTTGGTTGTTTTATTTTCATTGTTGGAAGTCTTCTGTGCGCTCTGGCACCTAGCTTTTCAATACTGATTTTAGGCAGAATTTTCCAGGGTTTGGGAATATCCGGACCTGCAGTACTGGCATATGTGGTGATTGCCGATACGTATTCAGCACAAGAACAACCTAAACTGCTGGGAATTTTAAATGGCATGGTGACCTTGGCTATGGCTTTTGCGCCGGTATTGGGCAGCTATGTTAATTTATTTTTTAATTGGCGAGGTAATTTTTATATTCTTTTAATGTTGGGTCTCCTATCACTGATCATGGGTATTTTTTATATCCGCCCTTCTATTCCAAGTGCCAAGCAAAAAAAAGTTTCATTATCGCTCAAAACTTATTTGCCTATTTTTAAATCAAAGCCGGCTTTAGCTTATATTTTTGCCATTAGCTTTTGTATCGTGCCTTATTGGGTTTTTATTGGAATGGCACCTATTTTATATATGCAAGACATGAATGTTTCTCTTCAGACATTTGGCTTTTATCAAGGTGCCTTGGCTGCAACTTTTTCAGTGATCAGTCTCTGCAGTGGTCAGCTTCTGAAACACTTCGGCCAAAAGCTCTGCGTTAATGTAGGCTTAGGCTTATGTGGAGTTTCTATGTTCTTGATGATGATATTGGCGATTAAAGGGATACAAAGCCCCTTTTTGGTTACAGGGGCTTTAATGTTTTTAAGTGCCGGCATTGTATTTCCCATTCATGTGTTGTACCCCTATTCACTCGAGGTTATCGACAATGCCAAAGGGCGCATGGCGGCCATTATATTGGCAGTACGGTTATTGCTAACCGCCATGTGTTTAGAGATAGTCGGTTATCTTTATAAGGGTCATTTTTCTATTATTGCTTATAGCATGTGCTTTTGTTTATGCATTGGCTTAGCTTGTATTTACCTGATACTTAAAAAATACCTGAAACTGGGCAATTTGCCAACAAGCATGGAGGCAAACATTTTAGAGTTCCACTCAAATGATCAGAAGGAAGTTGGCTGTTCGGATCATTGAACAGCTTTAAGTGCATCTGATAAATTATTAAATTATTTTATTTTTAGAGATCCAACACAAGACTCCTACTGGGTTATTTTATCAGCAACATTGATGTTTGCCTCGCAAAGATAAACGTGCACACCTTTTTTGGAGTAAGCCCCTATTCATTCATTGTTTGAAATCATTATTAAGGGAAAAGAATAGCTTTAAAAAGGTGTGTTCGCCGGACTGTTACCCTAGGACTTTGAAAATAACGATAGCTTATTTTTATGTTAACCAGCTCTGATATAGGTTATTAATTAAAAAGACAAGATATTCCTGGCAATCAAGATGCTGGAGCGAAAAACTTCAACATGACAGCCAGGAATTATCCCAAGAGAAAAAATATGAAAAATATTATGATTTAGAAATAATCAGCCAAGCTGTACCATTCTAGGTCATGCTACTTTCTTTAATCATTAAAGACAATTTCTCCATATCTTGATGTCTTGCTTCATCCATAGAGTGGATATAGCGGCGCGTGGTTTCATCCGATGCATGCCGATGGTTTGCTTTAATATGTTTAAATTGAACCCCAGCTCTATCTTGCTGGGATGCTGAGAAGTGCCTTAACCAATGAGGCGAAAACTTTCTCAACTTTTCTTGTTTTTCAGGGTTCATTGAAAATTTTAGGGAAGCTTCCATCGCGATGGCTTTGATCAGCTTTGACATTTGTCTGGCACTTAAAGGTTTAGAGGAATGCCAGGAAGGAATAATAGGCATCATTTCAGTGGCTTCAGGATAGACCGTTAATCCCAAATGCGCTCTATATAACTGAGTAGCTTCTAATAAAGATTGATTAACGGGGATCTTCCCCATCTTGCCGCCCTTGCCGACAACAAAGAACCACCATTGTCCCTGTACCCTTCTAAATGCATTCCAAGTATGAGTCTCAAGCTCGTTAATTCGCAAGCCTAAGAAATATAAAATAAAAAACAGATATTTGATGCGTGCTTTTTCATCTTTTTCATGAGGCGTGGTTTCTGGCCTTTCTTCCAGCGTTGTTAACAGGGTCTGCCATTCGTCCAGCTCCAGCATTCTTTCCAGAACCCGTATTTTGCTTTCTTCAACGGCATGTTGCCGACCTTTTTGATTGCGCATCAGCTGTAAGGGGTTAAAGCCAATATACCGAGCCACCAGCAAATAATTCATCAAAGAGAAGATAATCGAAATAGCGGTGTTTTTAGCGGCTGTGCCCAACGGCCCGACAAAGGGCTTCCAATTCAGATCTCCCCTTTTCCTTCCTTTGCCACCCGGCTGGGCACACCAAACATGTTTCGGTTGTGGATCATCCAAAAAGCTAAAATAGGCTTCAAAATCTTCACTCTTTAAGCTGGATAATGGCTTTTTTCTTTGATGAATACACCAAAGCAATAAGCGCTCAGTCTCTTTCTGATAAGCTCGGTGTGTCGTAGTTCTTGCAGCATACTTTTTTAACCAAGATTGAACGGCTTGCAGATCATGATGGGCTGTTATTTGACACAATTCTTGAGCAAGACGGTTGCTACCAGCCGAGCCATCCAAGCTAGAGTCTAGACAGATATCTTTTAGGGGACCTAAACCGGGTACAGTTAGCTCAGTACTCATGTTTTAAGCACAATATCTAATTCTTTGTTCAGCAATTTTTTAGGGGCAGCCTTGGGTTGCTTTAAAATTTTCAACTCTGTCTCAAGCCGGCCAATAACCCCTTTATCTTCCCGTATCACATACTGGAGTTCCAGGTTTTCTTGTTTCCGATCTTCTGCAAGAAGGCTAGAGTGCTGCAGTTCGCTGGTTAAGCCGGCAATTTTACTGTCGGTGAAACGCAATTTTTCTTGATATTGTTTATTGTCTAAGTCTATAAGCCTGATTTTTTCTTCTAGGCGTTTATGAATACCTTGTTGTTCTTCCAATCCCTGCTGACTGATTTTAGCCTGGCTTTGAAATTTATCCGCTTGTCGTTCAAGTTTCTGTAGCTCAACCTTTAAATTGTCTATTTGGCTGATAAATTGATGTCTTTGTAATTCATGAGCGTCTCTGAGCATCGTGAACTCATTTTTGGACTCTTGCTTATGTTGAACCAACTGCTCTTTGATAAATTCAACTGTTTTAGTGTGCTCTTCTTTGAGATCTTCAATTTTTAATTCATGTGCAAGGACTAAGTCATCATGGGCTTTTGTTGCCGAACGTTCTTTTTCTTGAGATAAAGCGTACTGCTGTCGAGCGTAAGCCAGCTCTTGTTCTAGTAAGGGCTGAGCAGATTTCAAAGTGGCGTATTCTTGCTCTAATTTTTCATAATCCGTTCTCAGCCTATTTAATATTTCTAGCGTTCTTTCTAGCTCGATTTTTTTATCCTCGCATTCTTTTTTTAGTTGAATGACCTTCGGTTCGTACTCACTGACAATTTCATGCTTGATATCTTTTCTCAGCGCTATGACAGCTCGCTGCAAGGGATCCGACAGTGCCGCAGCTTGGTTTTCATGCTCTAGCTGGGTTTGTATTCCCCTGGTTTCCTTCCAGGTCAAACGATACTTATAGCGTTCATTGGGACTGCCTTTTTTATATTCTAAGTCTAGCAGTTTTTCGGCTATCGCATCCCCAGTCAGAAACTTAAAATCACCCTGTTCTTCCCACAAGAGATCACAAGCCTGCCAAATTTCTTTTTCACGTCGAGTTTTCGGTACTCTGCTCATATATTTTTTAACTCTTTTGTTAGCTGTTCAACAGTTGGTAAATCTTGCAGAAATTCTTTGGGAAGAGATTTGACAAGTTGATACTGCGATACTCCGATTGGACGATTCGACCCTTGTAATGCGTACTCAACATCAAGATTGTCTTTTGTCTTACACAAAATTAAACCAATACTTGGATTGTCATGTAGGTGTTTTAGCTGAGCATCAACAGCAGATAGATAAAAATTCATTTTGCCTGCATGTTCTGGCTTAAACTCGATAACCTTTAGCTCTACGATGATATAGGCCCTCAGCTTCAAATGATAAAATAATAAATCAAGATAATAATCATCATGACCGACCGTGAGATGATATTGACTCCCAACAAATGAAAAGCCAATCCCTAACTCAATAAGAAATTTTTGCAAATGACTTTTCCTTGCACATCAATTCAATATTGTTTCTCTAATTCTGCCACAGCTGTGGCAGAATTCTGCTTTTTGTCTTATTTCACTGTGGACTAGGCCAAAACGCTCGGCAATGGAGGTTATTAAGGCCCCAGCTATATCGTTCATATTATTCAAACTGCAGCATCATGCCTGTATAACCCAGTTTGCGGTTAAATCGACTTTTAAGCTTAAAGCTGGGTGATACGGGTATTTGGCTAGACAAGCCTTGATTATAGTCTTGCTCGGCTTGCCCAGGTTCCCATTGAACATTCAGCCTTTCCATGGCTTCTTTAGCGGCTTGAGAGAAACCCTCGGGCAAGAAAGGTTCGTCGATCAGCGGATTGCGAACCAGTTTGGCATAAACCCCATAACCGATTTTTGTCAGCATGGTTTCTTGCACCAACTCACGCCGGGTAGTAGGTTGTTTCATAGAAATATTCCCCTTTATGGGTATAAAACGGCCTTTAAATCGTCCAATTGCTTTTCACGCTTTTTAATATCCATTTTTTGGATATTCATGAGTTTCCATCGAATCCCCGGCAACTTTTCAACACCCGGTATATTCAGCAATGTCCATTCTGGGTTACCACTTTTGACTGAAATTAAAAATTTTCTTTCAGTATCTGTCAGTGATTCGTGGATAGTTTTTATTAATAGTTCCCGAGTTTCAAGAAGAGTATCATAGTTAACTTCCTTCCTGTTCATGGTTTTAAATTCCTCGTTGAACAAAACACAGATATCTATTCTGTTGGGATTGAGCATTTCATGTATCGGCCTATCACCACTGATTAAATAAACAATAAAAGCTTTTCTCGTTTGCTCTGCAATTCCTTCGTTCTCTAAAAGTATTTTTACATCAAACAGATCTCTGGGGTGCTGCCTGTCTAAGGCAGCACAAATTTTACCACCGTATAAATCTGCAAAAGACATCACCTGCATGGAAACCGCTTGCATAAATAGCCTCTCAGTCTCTTTCGACAAGGACATGATCCTATTTGGATAAACGCTCCCTCGAAGGATTAAATTCGGCTCAATAATAATTTTGGTATTCAAATGGTTGACAGATAATTTGCTGACATACGTGGCACCAAAGGGGCGCATTTCCTGAATGACTGAGCCCGATATTTTTGTACGAATTCTTTGAGCAACCCGGGACAACAGATGATGAATGCTCTGCAAGGTTTCTTCTCTGTTTTTTAATGGCAAATAAGTTAGATCAATATCAATCGATAATCGAGGTAAATCCCGTATAAACAGATTTATGGCGGTGCCTCCTTTTAAGGCAAAGTCTGGCTCTTCAGCAATATAAGGAAGGATCTGAATTAAAAGTTGAGTTTGTAAAAAGTACGATGTTTTTTTCAAGGTATTCCTTCGGTTAAATTCTTTCGTTCATTTTCAAAGAAACGGGGAACCGTAATCAGATATTCTTTATCTAAAAATCCATTTTTATCAATAACTCTCTTACCCGAGCCTAAATCAATTTTATCTATATTCAATTGATTTTTCCAGGCATGATTACAGCAACGTGCTAAAAACAAAAAAACTCTTTTTACCTTAATTGAGCGGCAGCTTTCCAGCAAAACCTGAAGGAGCTCTGGCCTGAGCGTTGCTAGGCCTTCCATTAAATAATAGGCTTCCTCAAATGACTGTTTTTCCGGAATAAAGTAGATAGCTTCTAGAATGGCTCGCTCACGAGAAGAGATAAAGATCGAAAAAGTACCCAGATCAAGTGCCATAAAACTTAAATCTGGCTCATGATTAAATAATTGGAGCGTTGCATACTGCAATTGGACACCCCAAGCATAATTTAAAAACCAGTTTGGCAACTTGGCTTTCGGCAATCCAATTAGAGATATTTTACGAGTGCCCATGGGCACAAAATGGCCAAGATTTTGTAACTCTAAAGCACTTTTGGCACCTACATGGATTTTCATTTTAAGACTAGATTGATGTTGGATAGCATACAGTCCACCGCTCCATTCCACAGGTTCTCCGGCTTTTTTATAGGCTCCATGCCCGATGCGCTCTAACCAGTGGCTCTGGGTGTAATATTCAACCAGCTGCCTATTGGCCCCCTCCTTTTCAAGCCATGAAGAGACTGCGACGGTGGCGTAAGGCCACTTTCGTATTAATTTGTTTATAATTGTCCCATTTTGTAAAGTCATGCTTTACATTATAAGTTATATTTAAACCAGTTGCCAATGTTTTTTTATGCCGAGGATCGATTGGTTTATAAATATCTTGTTATGTAAAATAATACTATACATTTTGAGATTATAATAAACAAAACCACTAATCTGCCCAATATTTATATAGTTATTATAATATACTATATATGTATATGCACACAAATATATGATTGTTACTGATAATACCCATTGTCGGACATGTGGGCATTTTCCTGTCTGTCAGGAACCTTAGGAGCTAAGAGCGGTCAAGATTGGAATAATTGGGCTACAAAAAGCAGGCCAAGAACGGTATATTAATAGTTATATTAATTAATTAATTAGGTAAAGGAGCCTGTTATGGTGCCCGAAGATGAAATGAAACAAAAAATACAAAAGCAGACTGAAAACAACAGTTCAGCTGTTATGTCAGCCTCAGCCCCCATCACTTTACCTGCATACAGCCACATGCGGGTTAAAGAGGTTACGGATAAGGTTTATGATGCGTATAATAATGGGGATTATAAAGAATTAGAAAGTATCCTTTCGTCGGAGTATTTTACCGAAGACGATAAAAAACTTTTTTTTGAAAAAGCTGGTTACTCTATTTTAAATACCGCATTAGAAGATATAGAAAGCGCCAAACCTCTCAAATTTTTATTTAAGCACGTTCCATCACCTATCCTTAAAAAGTTGCTCACTCGTAATAATTCCAGCCCTATTAAATGCTTTCTAAAAGCCGCTTTAATCTATGTTAGTTATGGTTTCGATAGTCCTGAAAAGCAGGCTTGTCGGAAGGAAAAGCTTGAAATTCTACGCTCAATTGCCAAAGAAGAGGTGGGCCTGGTAGTTAAACAACTGAGGGAAGATCCAAGTTTAGCGGCAGAGCTAGAAGCTGTCTTTGGGAACTTAACCGGCAAGGGACCAGTCTTAAAACAATAGGTTTTAAGTATCGGTAAATAAAAATGCCAAAAAAACGGTGCTACGTGGTCTACGTAAAACTTATACTGAGGAGCTGTCATCCGAGAAAGAAGAGTTCAATTTAGGAGAAAGGTGTTGATGATCTGACCCCGTTTCGGCGGACACTTAAGGTGATATACTTACATCAACTTGAGGGGTGCCGATATGAAACGAGGAACTACGCGTTACGATGCTGAATTTAAACAAAGAGCCGTTAAGCTTGCT
>Ga0302227_10000317_pt1 | contig 46579 bp, 29 predicted proteins | sample II_Palsa_N1_1_FD_193525 | JGI IMG/M metagenome (GOLD analysis project Ga0302227, IMG submission 193525) | Peat permafrost microbial communities from Stordalen Mire near Abisko, Sweden - II_Palsa_N1_1 | ecosystem: Environmental > Terrestrial > Soil > Palsa > Peat permafrost | place: Sweden... | reverse complement strand
AACAGCTCAGGTCGGAGTCAACGGCATTGCGACTCTTACGACATCCTCACTTGTCGCTGGGCAACATATTCTTCTGGCAATCTACCAGGGTGATAGCAACACTCTGACCAGCACTTCTAATCCCGTGTTGCAAAACATCGAGCAACGAACGGTGGTCACGCTTACCGCGGCAAGCAGCCTCGGCACGATCAGCGGAACGAGCACCGGGCCTTCTCTCGTCGGCAGCCCGATTACGTTTACGGCGTCTGTGACCGGCAGCAATTCCGCGATCCCGCCAACCGGGATGGTCACATTCTCTGATGGGTCAACCGTTCTTGGTACCGCCAGCGTGAACAGTTCCGGGATTGCCACCTTCATCACTTCAACTCTTGCTTTGGGGCCGCATACGCTCACTGCGAGCTATGCAGGGGACGCACAAAACTTTCCAGGCACGTCGCCGGCACTGACTGAAATTGTTCAGCTTCATACTTCGAAGAACACTTTGACACTCTCTTCCAGCTCTGTTGTAGAGAATCAACCCTTTACGCTCGTTGCGACTTTGCAGGGTGACGCTGCGGTTCCGCCGTCCGGCACTGTCGTCTTCAGCTCAGGAGGAACGACGCTTGGCAGCGCCACGCTGAATGCTTCGGGAATCGCAACTTTGACGACCAATCTAGGGCTAGGTACTTACAGTCTGATTTCCACCTATCAAGGAGATTCACAGTATTCGGGGTCTGTTTCGAGCGCCGTTCCTTTGACTGTGATTCAGGCAACTAACTTCACGATTGCTTTGAATCCTCCCACCATGCAGTTGAAGACTACGCAACACAACACGATTCAATTGACGCTGACTTCCATACAGAATTTCACCGACGTTCTGTCTCTTGGATGTGTGGGTCTGCCGCGCGCTGCTACTTGCACCTTTACTTCCGATCAGGTGTCGCTTCCAGCAAATGGCAAGCAGACGATTAGTCTGACGATCGATACGGGATCTCCGCTGACTGCGGGGAGTGTTGCGAGGGTCGAAGAGATATCGAGTAGCCGGATTGCATTGTGCTTCCTGCCGGGAGGACTCATCCTTGCGCTGTCGTTCCGGCGTTTGCGACGTGCAAATAAGCTGATGAGCGGGCTTCTGCTTGCTTTGCTCTTCACTGGTGCGATGGCAATCACGGGCTGCGGAGGACTTGACGTGCATGGAACCCCCGCGGGGACCTATACCTTCAATGTGACTGCGATTGGCGCCAAGACGGCGGTGACTCAGTCCGCTCCGATGACTCTGACGGTGACCCAGTGATCGAATGGTTTCGCGGTTCAAAGTTTTTAGTGAGATTGTTGCGGATGCTTTTTGTTCTGCTATTGCTTGTCGGCGGGGCGACCGTGCTTCGTTCCCAGGCGATGCCAACCGCTACGGGCCCAGGTCCGCGTTGGCTGGTTGGGGGGACTTACTCATTCTTCGCTGCTGATTATGGAAAGCGTGATCTTGGCGGTGGGTCTGGCTTCGTCGATTACGCTCGTTCAGAGAGGATCAGTTACGAAGCGGAGGTACGTTTTCTAACTATCAATGAAGAGGTTGGAACTCATCAATCGACTTACTTGATCGGTGCAAAGTTTCCGTATCAGAGGCGATGGCTGACCGCATACGGCAAGGTTCTTATCGGGGATGGGCGTTTTCATTATCCGTACGGCTATGCGGATGGAAGCTACTTTGTGCTTGCTCCTGGTGGTGGGGTGGACCTGGCGCTTGGAAGAAGCCGATACAGCATTCGGCTGGTCGATTTTGAATATCAGTGGTGGCTGAACTTTCCGTTTGGAACACTGCGGCCATACGGGGCCAGCACTGGGATCGCCGTACACTTTCACTAGTCGGTTGGTTGTCCGAGGTTTTTGTTCGGTGCTATCGCGACGGAAACTAGAGAGTCAGCACAGCCGTAGTAGAGAAACCAATGATTGTGAAAGAACACCAGGCCTTCCGCAAAGGTTGTGCCAGCGGCGTACTGTCCAGTTTTCTCGTAGGGCATGACGGGTTTTAAGACGGGCTGGCCAGTTTGTTCGATGAGATGTGCAGGATTGGTGCTGCTGAAAAGAGCTTCGCCGGCGGCGTAGGCGTTTGGCCCTAGTTGTGGATCGCCCTGTGTCGTGGAGTTTTTTCCGTTGTAAAGAACGACGATGCCGGCGGCGGTGAGGATCGGCGGTGGGCCCGTCTCAGGGAAGGTACTGTCGAAGTGCCCGGGCCGCGGGCGGAGTACTTCAATGGGATCGCCTGCAGCATTCTCTACGGGATTCCAGTGGAGCAGATCATTTGAAGTGGCAAGGTGGATGGCACCCTCTCCCCAGTACATCCAGAACTTTCCATTGATTTTGGTGGCGATGAGGCGTCCGTTGTCCAAGCGCGTCACGATCCCTGCTGATTTGTATTTGAGCTGGGCGTATTTGCCGTTGGATGCGGTTGCAAATGCAGGACCGTGCTTCGTCCAATGGGTCAGATCGCTTGAGGTTGCGATTCCCACCGAGAAAGTCGTACGGTTCCATTGGGTGTAGGTGAGGACGTAGGTGCCATCGCTTGTCTCGACGATGCGTGGGTCTTCGACTCCTCCTGGCCATTCGCGAGATTGTTGGGAGTCCTTCGACGGGTAAAAGACTGGTTCAGGTCGGCGTGTAAAGTGGATGCCGTCTTCGCTTTCTGCCAAGCCAAGCCGAGAGGTATGCTCGCCAATCTGCATGGTTCCAGAGTTGTCTTCAGCGCGATAGAGAACGTACACTTTGCCGCCGCGGACGACAGCCGCTGGATTGAAGGTGTGAAGCGCCTCCCAGTGGACGGGAGTATTGAGGACAGGATCGGTAAAAATTGATTGTGGAAGTGGAGTGATAACTGGGTTGCCGCTGGCTGGGCGAGTGAACGGCCCTATCTCCCAGGCTGCCGGATTTTGCGCATGGAGTGTACTCGCGATAAGACAGGAGGCGGCCATTTTCAACATGTCATCGAAATTCATTTGACCTCCTATTTGCTAGTTGACGGGGCGGCTTTCCAGGACGTATGGAATGGCGAAGCGGCCGATCTGCAGGATAGGGTTACTAGAAGGAGGCCAGATGCGAAAGGCCTCTACGCGTGTGCCGGTGGTGAGGCGGTGAGCTACGACTGTACCGCGCTCCTGTCCGGTTGTTGCGTCGTAGAAGTTGACGACGAGATCGTCTTCACCACGTTGCCATCCGATTACGTAGTTGCCGGAAGCAAGTGAAACACTCCCAAAGGAGATTGGAGATTGGACTACGAGGTAATGGGAGTACTTGCCGTCAGCGGAGTAGCCAGCTGTGATGAGAACGACGCCTGCGATGATTTTTCCTTTTGAGTCGATGATTCCAGAGGCGGTTCTCATCTCTGTTTCAATTCTTTCTTTTTCGACTGGAGCACGCGTGGGCAGCACGGCCTGCAACTCTGACGAAGTTGCCATGCGCCATGAAGACTTCTCCTGAGCTACGACAAAAGACGTTGGAATGAAAATCAGAAGCAGGAACAGGAGGTGCGACTTGATCGGGTGGGGGCTCATTTGAGATGTACGATGCCTCGTTGGAGAGCTATGGTGGCGGCATGAGTTCGATCGCTGACGCCGAGTTTACCGAGCAGGCTATTAATGTGAGACTTGACGGTAGCTTCGCTGATTTGTAGATCGGAGGCGATCTCTTTATTCGCTCGGCCAGCCACGATGCGTTCCAAGACTTTTAGTTCTCGGTTCGTAAGCGGTTGAGCACTCATCCTCTCAGCGAGCTTTTCCGCGATCGCAGGAGGGATGAGAGTTCTGCCACTGTGGACTGCGTGAATGGTTGAAGTTAGTTCCTCTACGGTCATTCCTTTGAGAAGGTAAGCCTTTGCGCCGGCCTGGAGAGAGCGGAAGATATCTTCGTCTCCATCGAAGGTGGTGAGCACGACAAACCTTGCAGCCGGATCGTCGCCTCGGATCTTGAGGATGGCATCGACTCCGCCGAGATTTGGTAACTGGAGATCCATCAATGTAACGTCGGGGCGTAAGGTTCGATAGAGTTCAATTGCCTGGAGGCCATCGCTGGCTTCGCCGACGACTTCCATCTCTGGCATGATGTTGAGCAGCGCAACCAGGCCCTGTCGCACGACGTGATGGTCATCTACTACGAGGATGCGAATACGTTCAGACATTGTTCGGTTTCTCTTTTCCCTCGACGATAGGTGCCTCCAGAATAATGGTGGTTCCGTCTTCTGGGTAACTTCTAATGGTTAGTTGTGCACCGATTTGGGCTGCTCGTTCGTGCATTCCCTGGAGACCAAAGTGACCCTGTTTCGAAAGATGGTTTAGATTCGGATCGAATCCACAGCCGTCGTCGGAGATGATCAATAGTAGCCGGGTGGAGTCATAGCTGAGATCTACCGATACCTGGGCCGCGTTTGCGTGGCGGCTCACATTTGCCAGAGCCTCCTGCGCAATGCGGAAGACCTCATCTTCGAGGTGCCGGGCGAGGGGACGGTAGGTGCCGGTGATGTTGAGGCGAATGCTGGGTTTATTTTGGTTCCACTGCTCGACAAGGTGTGTCAGCCGGGTAGGCAAGCTGTTTTGTGTCCCGAGGGCGCGAAGATTCCAAATGCTGGAACGAGCTTCGGCGAGGCCCTCCCTGACGTAAGCCTTGGTTTTGTCTATCTGTTGCCCTGCTGCGGAGAGTTGTGAGTGAGCTAGCAGCTGTGATGTGAGTTCGAGTTGCACGGAGACTCCGACGAAGCTTTGGGCGAGAGTGTCGTGAATTTCACGAGCTACACGGGTTCTCTCAGCGAGAACTGCCTGGAACTGAGATTCAAGTCGCCGAACCCTGAGACGGTATATAAGGAGCGCCACTGCGGCAATGAGAGCAAGCGTGAGAAGGAGAAACCAGAGTCTGCGATAGAAAGGAGGTCGCACGTAAAAGTTGATCTGCGCTCCGGTTTCATTCCAGATTCCGTCGTTGTTTGCTGCTTGTACGCGAAAACGGTAGTGGCCGGGCGGGAGATTGGTGTAATAAGCGATACGCCGTGAACCTGCTTCAGTCCATTGTTTGTCGAAGTTTTCGAGTATGTAACGATATCGAACCTTAGTGGGAGCTACGTAACTGAGGCCAGCGTATTCGAATGCAAAGCTGGTACGGTCTGGTGCAATGTTCTGTTCGGAGACAGTTAGTGGTATGTCGATACCGTCTGTAGTAAATCGTTCGATGATGACTGGTGGAGGAACAAGATTTTCGATGAGATGGCTGGGGTCGGCGACGGCAACACCCTTGCGAGTAGCGAACCAGAGAAGTCCCTCTGTGGTCTTCCATGCCGCGGGATGACCTATACCTACTGCTTCTTCTGTAGGCATGCCATCAGATCGGCCGTAATGGATTGGATGAGGATCGCAGACAGAGGACAAGCCGCATTTTATAAGCGCCGAAGCAGAGACGCGGGTAATGCCTCGGCCGGAGCTTAGCCAAAGGTTGCCCCGGTCATCTACAAGAACAGAATCGATTGTTTGTGGAAGGTCGTTTCGATGGAGGGACAGGAAACCTATTGTTGACAGCGCACTGAGGCCACTCTCTTTCGTCCCGATCCATAGTGTGCCCTTAGGATCCTCTGCGAGAGCGGTGATGATATCGCCAGAAAGCCCGTCTTTTCTCGTGAAGGTTGTGATTTTGCCGTCGCGAAGACGGGATAAACCGCTGAGTGTTCCGATCCAAAGATCGTGGGAGTTAGCGACATGCGATTTGAGTAGAGCTCCTACGAGGTCACTTCCCAAGCCGTCGGAGTGGGTTAGGGTGACGAATCGATTATTCTGCCAGTGAGCGAGGCCACGGCGTGTGCCGATCCAAAGGGAACCATCGTCGTCTGTCAAAAGAGAACGAATGAGATCGTCAGGGAGGCCGTCGGCGGAGGTGTAGGTTTGAATCCTGGCTCCCTGAATATGATTGAGGCCGTCTGCGGTGCCGATCCACATGCTTCCGTTTTGTCCCGAGGCTAAAGCGAGGATGGTTTCACTCAGAAGGCCTGTGTGGGTCGAGAGGTGCTGGGCTTTTCCAGCCTGCCAGCGGTCGATGCCGTCGCCATTGGTGCCGACCCACATAGCGCCGTCGGATGCCTGCGTGATAGCGGTGACCGGGAGGTTAGAGAGCGCCGGAATGGTTCGAAAGTTTTCGCGCCTCAGCATTTGAAGGCCGCTGGCTTCTGTGCCCACCCACACACTGCCTTCTTTGTCCTGCGTGAGAGATAGAATGCTGTCGGATTGAAGCGACGGAATAGCCTGTGGGTGGCCATCGGTTTTGTCGAACGTGAAGAGGCCCTTGTCTGTTCCTATCCAAAAGAACCCTTGTGAATCGGCGAGAAAAGACTGTATATGCGAGGCTGGGATGTCATGGCCTATCGACAGGGTTCGACTTAGGTTATTTGTGTAGATTCTGATACTGGTTCGATTGCGTACCCATAGGCTCTGATTAGATAGAAATCCTATGCCTGCAGGATCGTTTGGGATAGCGGCGGCGAGTGATTGAAGGAAAACCTGACCGTTTCGATATTTAAAAATTCCGGTGTTTGACACGATCCACAGATCGCCATTGGGGGCTTCTGCAAACGCAGAGGGGATGACGGAAGTTGGGAGAGAGATATTCGAGAAATGAATCCCGTCGAAGGTACTGATGCCTTCAGAGGTAAGGACGAATAGCCTGCCGTCTTTTTCTGAGATGAGGCTTGTGATTCGGCCGGATGCAAGTCCGTCGGGAACAGAGTAATGGCGAAATTTTCCTGAAGAGTACTGGAGAAGGCCGTCAGATGTTCCGATCCAAAGCGGGCCAGACTTACTTTGAGAAAAGCAGCAAATATCATCGCTGGTGATCTCATGGTTTGTTTCGTGGTTGAAGGTTTTGAAGTCAACGCCATTGAAACGAGCTGCGCCATTTTCGGTCGCGATCCAAATGTAGCCATCGTTGGACTGAAAGATCTGATGAACGCTGTTTTGAGGGAGGCCGTTTTCCGTAGACCAGGACTGATGACCTAAATCGGCAGGGATTTGTGGTTGGGCGTTGCACGAGAGAGATGCGATCGCGCATAGCGTCCAGAAAACGGAAGAGCGCAATACGAGATGAGCATGGTTGGCCAAATTCTTTCGTTTATTGAGACTTTTTGTCGCGACATGAATGGAGGTAGGCGACGAGATCATCTACCTCGGATGTCTTTAAAATCTCTGCGAAGGATGGCATCTCGCGGCCGCCTTGAACGATCTGCGTGCGGATTTGAGTTTTGTTCAGTTTGTGTCCCACACCGGAGAGATCTGGACCTTTTTCCCCGCCGACTTTGCGGATGGTGTGGCAGTGTTGGCAGCCGTTGTCCACAAACAGCGCTGTTCCGCGCTGCTTTGCAGACTCAGCGAGTACCGGGAGACAGGACATGGCAAAGAGAGTTAGGGCAACCGCTGTGCGAAGCTGATTCATTGAGCTGATGGTACGTTGTGGGCGGGCTCGGGGGCAAAGTCGGTGTGCGTGTGCCAGGGTACAGTCTCCGATGCGACTTCATTGTGTTTGCGTAGGAACTCAAGCGCGTAAGTGCTGGCGGTGGGATCGTCTTTTTGATCGGCAAACATGGCGGCTTCGTGGGCGGCCTTTTCTTTCATGCCCAGACGACGGTAGACGATGGAGAGAATGTAGTGGGCGGCAAGGTCGTCGGGGTCGATGGATTGGAGAGTCTCATACTCTGCGCGGGCTTCATCGTATTTACGCTGCTGATAGAGGGAAAATCCCAGCTCGCGATGAGCGTCGCGGGAGTTTGGGAACTTTGTGATGACCTCGCGAAGATCGGCGATAGCTTCTTCGACCTGACCTTGATTCCGTTCGACAAGTGCGAGGTAATACAACGCGCGCGAGTTGTGCGGGCTGAGCGCTAGAGCCTTGTTAAGGCTGGTGCGGGAGGGATCGTAGCGTTCCCACTGAAAATCCGCGATGGCGATGTTGGTGAAGGCGTCGGCGTAGTCGGGTCGGAGCTTGGCGACCTGCTCAAATGCGCGGACGCTTTCCGCATATTGCTGGGCATCCAGCATGGCGATGCCGTAGTTATTCCACCGCATCCAGAGTTTGTTGTCCTGAGGATCAACCGAGGATAGATTGTCGCCGAGGGTGAAGACGCGAGTGCGTTCTGACATAGCAACAACGGGCATTTCGTAGTGTTTGCCCATACCGAAGTCCATGAAGTGCTGATCGAAGCGGCGATAGTTGACCCGTGCGGTAACGGTGATGGGGCTAGTTGCGCCAGTTGGTACTTTGAATTGGTAGCGGACGACCTGAGAACGACCTGAGGCGATGGTGTTGTTGTAAGCCACAACACGATTGTTCCAGACCTGATGCAGGTCGTTCATTGTTCCCTTCGTATTTACAAGGCGATTGGTGAAGCTGTGTGCGCGCGGGTCGAGGTCGCCGTTGGGCTGAATCTGGCCGGAGTGCATCAGGATGTGACCGGCTCCATCTTTGGCTTCGAACTCGACCCAGCTCTCGTACATGTCGCGCTGCTCGGGTACGTGGCTGTGGGCGATGCCTTTGTTCTGGATGATGATTGTAGTCGTGAGGAGATCGCCGGGTGCGACGGAGAAGTTCTCGTTGCCGAGGGGTGCGATGATCTTATCGTTGTTCTTCTCGAGGCCGAAGATGTCGACGTTGAAGACTCCAGCTTTGAGGAAGGCTACGGTCTTTTCCATCTGGGTATCGTAGTTGTAGAACTTGGGGAGAACGGTGTTTGCGCCTAACCATCGGTGCGACGCAAGTTTGCCATTCTTTGCACCAGAGTCAGTGGTCGTGAGGTCTTCGCGAGTCATGTGGCAGGTCTGACAGGTGGAGACCTGATCTTTGACATAGAAGGGAAGAGGTGACTGCTTGGCAAATGAAGAGAGCTGCCACTCGTCGGAGAGGAAGATCGCGCGCTGCCATTTGTAGTCGTTTAGTTGCTTTGGAAGGGCTGCTTTGTGGCATGCCGCGCAGAAGTTGCTTGTGCGGTAGAAGTCCTTCATCACAGCTTTGGAGTGGCGGTCGAGATGAGAGAGGATCTCTTTGTCGGAGACTTCGCCGTAGATCGGTTGATCGTTTTCGTCGAGCAGAACCGCAGGCTGCGCCAGCACGTAGCTTCCAGTGCCTCGGGCGTCCACTTTCTGGATGGAGTGGCAGACGGAGCAGGTGATGCCGTCTTCGTCGAACTTGCGATTGACTGGAGAACCCTTTGTAAGTGCTCCTGAAACTAAGGCGATTGGGTTGTGACAGCCTTCGCAGTGTCGTGTGAATTCAATGCCTTTTTCTGCGGTGAGCAAGTTGGTGTTCCTGATGTACCAGGGAGCGCGGAAGGAGTTAGAGTGCGCGGACTGACGCCATTCGGCGTGCGCTTCCTGATGGCAGTGACTGCAATATTTAGCGTTCGGGAAGGCTTTGGGATTGATGAATTGGCCCGTATCAGTTGTTGCGTTTGACGGGAGGAAAGGCTGGTCGGCGCCGAATCGGAAGTTGTAGTGTTCTTTGACTGCCTCGGTATAAACCTCCCGCTGTGCAGGTGTTGTGACGGCGTCGGAGGCATGGGCTCCATCGCTTCTCATGGCCATGAAAAAGGAGGCAGTCGCTCCGGACAGGACGGTGCAGAGGAAGATACGGCCGATCCGGCGGTAAGGCATTTTCATGGCAGATGTGAATTCTAATGAAGCGGTAGGCTGTTAGCTATCGTTCTACGGGTGGAGGGGAGCCTCAATCGAAAGATGGAGCGCGATTGAGGGATGAGCGCCGCTAGATTTTTGTCCCTTTACCTTCTGTCAATGTGACGATCTGGTCAACTTTAGTGATTGCGAATTTTTCTTTTGCCCCGCTAGGCCAGTGAACTTCGACTGAGTCGATAGCGGTGTTTTCTCCGAGACCGAAGTGAACGCGTGGGTCGTGGGTGGAGGCGAAACTCCCACCCGAGGTTACGTCTCCGCGCTGTTTCTGGCCACCAGCGGTGAGGTATACCGTGGACCCGATTGCGTCTCGAGGACTTTTGAGTCCGCCTACAAGTTTGAGTTCGATCCAATGGTGTTTGTCCGACGAGACATTGCGAAGGAGACCGGGGTGACCGTCTAAAGCGTTGATGACCACATCTAACTTGCCGTCGTTGAAGAGGTCTCCAACAGCCAAACCGCGCCCTGTGTATAGATTTGCGAGGGCCGTGCCTTCGACTGCTGGTTCGAGATCGAACTTCTTCCCTTCGATGTTTCGAAAGAGGAGCGGGCGTTGCGCCCAGGTGGTGCCCCATGTGGTGTGATCGACCTGGGGGTAGACGTGACCGTTCGCGACGATGAGGTCTTTCCAGCCATCATTGTCGAAATCCAGAAACGCTGTGCCCCAGCCGAGAAATGGGATTGTGGGCTCGGCAATGCCTGCCTGGTAACTGATGTCGGTGAAGTTGGCGTCGCCGTCGTTTCGGTAGAGCGGATTGTAGTCGTCGGAGAAGGTTGTGTTGTAGATATCGACGAGGCCGTTGTTGCGGTAGTCGCCGAATGCAATTCCCATGGAAGCGGTTTCACGACCGTTTTCGTTCAGTGCGTAACCTGAGGCGTAGCTCGCGTCTTCGAAGGTGCCGTCGCCCTTGTTGATGTAGAGATAGTTGGGCGTTGAGTCGTTGGCTACGAGGAGGTCCGGCTTGCCGTCATTGTTTACATCAACAAAGACAGAGGCGAAACCATAGTAGTTGTTCTTGTCGGAGACACCTGCTTTCTCGCTTACGTCCGTGAAGGTGCCATCCCCGTTGTTGTGGAAGAGATGGTCTGGTTCGCCCTTGAGGCCACGCGGACCGCACATAACTTTTATTCCGCGAAACTGGCAGAAGCTGTACGAGACTTCCTTGCTACCGGCTCCGGGTGGATTCGCGAAGTCATAGTGGACGTAGCCGGGGACAAAGAGATCGAGCCGGCCGTCGCCGTCGTAATCTCCCCAGGTTGCGCCGGTCGACCAATTGCCAAGAGTAACACCGGCTTTTTCTGCGACGTCGGTGAAGGTGCCGTCGTGATTGTTATGGTAGAGGCGGTTTTTGCCGAAGTTAGTGACGTAGATGTCTGGCCAGCCATCATTGTCGTAGTCCGCTATCGCAACACCGATTCCCCAGCGGTCGTTGGTGACAAGAGCTTTTGCAGCCACGTCGGTGAAGGTGCCATCGTGATTATTGTGGAAGAGAGCAGCGTGGGGTGGAGTTGCCTTACCGTTGATGGCGTCGTAGGTTGAGCCGTTGACGAGGTAGATGTCCAGCCAGCCGTCGTTATCGTAGTCGATAAGTCCAACACCCGATCCGTTTGTTTCGATAATGAATTGCTTTTCAGGGGTTCCCATCGTGTGGGTCCATGAGGCCAGGCCGGCTTTTGCTGCTATATCCTGAAAGATAACGGGACCAGTCTTAACAAAGCCTCCGGCGGTGATTGGCCTCTTCTCTTCGTCGAGGACTGCGGGATGCGCCCCCCCCGTGTTTGCTCCTCCCATTGCTGATGGCTGGCCGCCTTCTTGGGGCTTGTCGGACTGTGTGTCGGTTGAATGAGAGTTTGGAGCAGTGGATTGCTCGATCGATCTGTCTGTGCCTAGGAGAAGCGCCGCACAGATGGCAAGAATTACTGAAAGTGAGACACGGTGGGAGTGGTGATGAACGGTCACGAGCTTGTCCTTGTCGTTTTCCAATTCGAGTTCGCAGGAGGAAGAAGGCATGTACCTTCGGATCAACCCACCTAATGCTTGCAGCATCATGTTTACCATACGAGACTGGAGAAGTGATGGTAAGCGGTCAATTTCTACTGGCGGGTATTTGGGTTTAGTTGGGCGCTGGCTCAGGGCGGCCCTTTCCTTCCGTCAGTTCAATGATGCGATCGATTGAGTTTGGAGGATCGAAACTTTCGGTCTCTCCGTTGGGCCAACGGATCGTGATTTTTGTGAGGATTGTTTCGATTCCCAGTCCGAAGTGAAGGCGAAGATCGCTTGAGGAACTGTAACTAGAGCCGTCGCGAACCTCATCTACCCAGAGACGTTTGGCCGATTTGAGGGTGACGCGGGCTCCGATGGCGTCGCGATTGGAGTATGTGCCGATGAGATGGAGACCTAGCCAGTGGTTCTGATTTTTTGCGAGATTGACGAGGAGCATCGGCTTGTCGCTGAGGTTGTTTATCACGGCTTCGAGACGTCCGTCGTTAAAGAGGTCGGCGATAGCGAGGCCTCGGCTGGAGCGCGGATCGAGTAGACCGGGGCCGGAGGTCTTGCTGATGTCGAGGAACTTGCCGTTGCCGAGGTTGTTGTAGAGGAAGCGCGGTTCGCGATACGAGGAACCTAGTTTGGCCGAGTCGACCTCCGGATAGACGTGGCCGTTGGCAACTAAAAGGTCGGGCCATCCGTCGTTGTCAACGTCAGCGAACATGGCTCCCCAGCCCAGGGCATCTGTGTTGATGCCGAGGCCTGCGGCGAAGGTCATGTCGGTATAGGTTCCGTCGCCGTTGTTGTGATAAAGGGTGGAGGTGTCGTCGGAGAAGTTGGTCTTGAAGAGGTCGAGTCTTCCGTCGCCATCGTAGTCGGCTGCGGTGGAGCCCATTCCTGCTTGTTCGCGACCGTCTTCGTTGAAGGCCACGCCGGCGTCGGCGGCTGTGTCCTTGAATGTTCCGTCGTGATTGTTGCGATAAAGGATGGCCGGAGTTGAGTCGCAGGCGACGTAGAGGTCGGGCCAACCGTCGTTGTCGTAGTCGAGGGTCGTGATGGAGAAGCAGTAGTGTCCTTGTGTGTGCTCGAACCCGCTAGACTTACTGACATCGTCGAACTTTCCGCTACCGAGATTATGGAAGAGGATGTTTGGTGCGCTGCCGAGGCCGCGAGGGCCACACATGACGGGTACTCCTTTCCAGATGCATCCTGAGGTTTGACCTGGCGTTGGGGTACGAGACAGGTCAAAGTGTACGTAGTTTGCGACGGCCAGGTCGAGCTTGCCATCGCGATCGTAGTCGATAAAGGCGCAGCCTGTGCCCCACTCTTTGCCGGTTCCTGCAACCCCAGCTTGTTCGGCAACTTCTTTGAAGGTGCCATTGCCCTGGTTGTGGAAGAGGCGGTTTTTGCCGTAGCCGGTGACATAGATATCGTCGAAACCGTCGTTGTCGTAGTCTCCCACGCAGGCACCCTGACCCCAGCCGGTGGAGACTAGGCCAGCCTTTACCGTTACGTCAGTAAACGTGCCATCGTGATTGTTGTGAAAGAGATGATTGGTGGGCTTGGGCTGGTTAGGTGTAGAGGTTGTACCGGGCAGGTTGGTGCCGTTGACGAGGAAGATATCGGGCCATCCGTCGCGGTCGTAGTCAAGAATGGCGACGCCGGATCCAGTAGCTTCGATGATGTACCGTTTTGCTTCGACGCTTCCATTGACATCGCGAACCGTGATGCCGGCTTTCAGGGCGACATCGACAAACCAAGCTGGAGGGGGATGATCGGTTGTCGGTGGATAGGGCTGTTGCGCTCCGCGTGCCGTCGCTGTACCTAGAATAACGACTGCGAATCGGAGGAGGGATTGAAGCTTCATGGCTTTGGGACCGGTGTCGGAGTGGTTGATACATTCGCCTGTGGCGAGGTGCCCATTGCTACGGTCTTCAGTATCTTTCCGCCTTCCTGAATGACGTAAAGGTGGTTGGCTGCGAGATCTGTGAGACGGTCTGTTGTGCCGGATGGCCATTTGATTTCGACTGCATCTGCCTTTTTGGAGGCGTCGAGGCCGAAGTGAATACGGAGGTCGTTCTGCGAGTAGTAACTGCCACCGCTGCGGACTTCATCGATCTGGACAAAAGGTTTGGTGCTGTCTAGTGTTGCGGTTGTAACGCTGATCTTCGCGCCGATGCCTGAGCGGTTGGATTTTGTGCCTACAATACGAATCTTGATCCAGTTGCGGCCGGTCGTTGATTCGCAGCGAAGCAGTTGAGGAAGGCTGTTGATGCAGTTGACGACAACGTCGACTACGCCGTCGTTGTCGTAGTCGCCAAATGCACAACCTCGACCAGGGGCTGGCGTGGTGATGCCGGGGCCCCCTTGCGCGGTTACTTCTTCGAACTGCCCGTTGCGCAAATTCCGGTAGAGATATTTGTGTTCGGCGTATGGTGCGTCGATGGCGGTTCCGTCGACCTCAGGATAGACGTGGCCGTTGCAGATGAAGATGTCGGGCCAGCCGTCGTTGTCCATGTCGAAAAATCCGACACCCCAGCCGAGGTAGCGGGTGTTCACGCCAAGTCCGGACATATAGGTGTGGTCGTCGAAGTTCCCGTCGCCGAGATTGACGTAAAGGGAGTCGGTGTCGCCGGCGAAGTTTGTTTTGACGATATCGAAGCGCCCGTCGCGATTGAAATCGCCAATGGAGACGCCCATTCCGGCTTGCGGTTTGCCGTCGGGGGAGTAGGCGATGCCGGATTCGACGGCTACATCTTTGAAGGTGCCGTCTTTCTGATTCTGATAGAAGGTGGCGGCTGTGGAGTCGTTGGCGACGTAGATGTCGGGCCAGCCGTCGCCGTCGATATCGGAAACTGCCACGGAGAGGCCGTAGGTGCCGATGGTGTCCCACATACCGGATTTTTGTGATACGTCGGTGAAGGTGCTGTCACCGTTGTTGCGATAGAGGATGTTCTTACCGCCCTGAAGGCCAGGTGGACCGCATGCCACTTGGATGCCTTTGTAGGCGCAACCTGCGGCTTCGGGGAGGGGGGCTGTCTTGATGTCGAAGTCGATGTAGTTGGCGACGAAGAGGTCGAGATGTCCATCGCGGTCATAGTCGATAAAGGCGCAGCCGGAGTTCCAGCGCATCTTTGGTTGGAGCAGGCCTGCTTTTTCGGTAACGTCGGTGAAGGTGCCGTTGCCGTTATTGCGATAAAGAACGTTTTGTCCGTAGTAGCTGACGAAGAGATCGTTCCAGCCGTCGTTGTTGTAGTCGCCGACACAGCAGCCTTGACCCCATCCGGCTCGGCCGAGTCCGGCTTTGAGAGTTACATCGGTAAAGGTGCCGTCGCGATTGTTCTTGAAGAGACGGGAGATGGGCTCCTGGCCTTTGGGAAAGCCTTCGAGCCGGGTGCCGTTGACGAGGAAGATGTCGATCCAATCGTCATGATCATAGTCGTAGAAGGCCACTCCGCAACCTGTGGTTTCGAGTAGATATCGATTTTTGTGCTCGCCACCATAGATGGTCTTTGCATTGAGGCCCGATTGACGTGCAACATCGATGAAGCTTATGCCGAGAGGAGTGCCCACAACAGGAGACGGGAGCGTTTTGGGTGCGGGGCGAGGTGCAACGTCGTAAGTGGGCCGCGATCCCATTTGTTGGACCGGTTGAGGGTTTTGAGGTGCTGCCAGCGCCAGGACATCATCAAGCGAAAGAACGAGCGCTGTGGTGGAAAGCGAAGTGAGAAAGTTACGGCGAGACCAATTCAAAAAAGCACTCTCCCAGGCAATAGCCGGACACCGGCATTGAAGCTCTCTATTCGCCGAGGTAATTGTAATCACAAAATTGAGAAGGATTGAAGATGTGTTTTGGGAGAACGACGGAGCAGAACTGACATTCCATCGCCAAGTGATTTGGTTTGCCGGCGAATTATCTAGGGGCGGCCGGGAGGTGCACCGCTTGGAGCGGAAGTGTTAGCGATAAGCTTCTTGGCTTTTTGTCGTTCGAGGGCGGCATCGGCACTTCGTCCTTGTTTGTCCAGGGCATCGGCCAATGCGGAGTGAGCTTCGCTGTAGTTGGGATCTGCGTCGACTGCGGATTGCAGCTGCGCGATGGCCTCTGCTACCTTGCCTTGTTTTAGAAGAGCTTTGCCGCTATCCAGGGCAAAGTTTGACCGCTGGCGGCTGACTGCGATGCGGCTGAGGGATGCTGCGGTTTTGCGCTCAGCCGCTGCGCCTTCGGAGTCTCCTTGTTGACTAAGGATTGAGGCGAGGCTAATGTGCGGGCTGGGTTGGTTGGGCAAGAGCTCGATAGCGCGTCGTAAAGCTGCTGCGGCCTTTTGGGGATCACCATTATTTTTGTAAACATTGCCAAGGATGGCCCAGGCGTCACCGCTGTCTGGGCGTAGCGCGACGGCTTTCTCCAAGGCGGCCTGAGATTCTGGAAAACGTCCGAGTTGAAGGTAAAGCACGCCGAGGGTGTAGGGCGGATCGGGGAGGTTGGGATCAAGCTCTTCGGCGCGTTGGAACTCCGGCACGGCTGCAGTTGGATCGTCTTTCAGTTTGAGCGCGAGTCCGAGGTCGTAGTGAAGGTGGGAGTTATTGGGTTCGACCAGCAGCCCCGCACGAAACTGTTCTATGGCATGGTTGAGATCGCTTTGCTGGAGATAGGCGACGCCTAGGTCTTGACGCAGGGTTGCATTCTGGGCATTCAGCGCGAGCGCTCGAAGATAGAAGACGATGGCACCTTTTGCGTCTCCTGTTTGTACGAGCGCGAGGCCGAGGTTTGTGAGTGCTGCAGCATCCTGAGGTCGTGCTACAAGTACCTGCTGAAAGAGAGGTAAAGCCTCGCGAGGATTGTCGTTCGCTTGTAGTGTGAGGGCGAGTTCGTATTGGATGTCAGTTGATGCAGGGTTGACTGCGAGTGAGTGCCGCAATAAAGCGATAGAGGCCTCGTCCTGATCGCTGGCTCTAAGAGCACGACCAAGCTGGAGCACATACTCGACGTTTTCTTTTGTGAGATCATTTGCCTTGGTAAGCTCGCTGATCGCGGCCACCGGGTCGCCTTGGTTCAGAAAGACTGAGCCTAGATGATAGTGTGCGGATGCCAGCGATGGTTCAAGTGAGATCGCACGCTTAAATTGAACGGTGGCGTCGCTGTAATTTTGTTGTTGAGCGAGAATGGTGCCGAGACTATCGTGTAAAGATGCATTGTCTGGTGCACTAACTAGAGAAGCCTCCAATTGTTTTTGTGCAGTGGCAGGTTCTCCAGTCGCAGCAAAGGCAGCGGCGTAGCCTATGGAGGCTTGAGGGGTTAGCGTCTGCAATGTACCGCTCTTCGATCCTTCTAGGAGTTGAAACATTTGTACGGATTTTTGATATTCATGGAGCTGAGAGTACGCAATAGCCAGGTTGAGGACTGTATCTGGATTTTGTGGAGCCAGTTTATACGCCAGTTCGAGTTGATCGACAGCGTATGCAATATCTCCTTCGGCTAAAAGTACAGTGCCGAAGGCGCTGTGCCCGGCTGCAACCTCAGGAGCCAGCTTGACTACTTTTGCAAACTGTATGTGCGCAGAGAGTAGATCATTCTGAAGATAAGCGGCGGATCCAGAGCGAAAAGCTTCTTCGGCTTCCTTCACTTTGTCGGTAGGAGATAAAGATGGTGCTGGCGTGAAGGCAGTTTGTGCCTTCGCCAGTAGAGTGATCGCGAAGACGCTATAAAACAGAAGTGAACGTATGTGAAAGAGTTGCATCTCAGCCCGATTGTAATTACGGATGGACAGAAGTGGTGGCGCTTGTCTCTGGTGAGGTCGGCGTAAAGCCGACGTAGTCGCGACCAACGTAGAGTCGATAGCCGGTGCCGGTGGTTGCCGGCAAAACTTGAAGAGGAGTCGGTCGGCGGAGGGCGGTGTCTTTGGTGGAATGGACCGAGAAGAGATCGTGGCCCCCGATGTCCATTACGACGAAGGTATTGCCAACTACGAAGCCGCAGCCATATGCGCCTGGTTGAAGCAGATGTCCCTCAATGTTTACGGACACCTCAGTGATCAGATATGCCTGATACTTTTCCTGTAACGAACTTGAGTAGCCTGCGGTGTCCACCAAGGTGACCAAGAGTAATGTGTTTTTTGTGAACTGCACGCCGCCGGAGTTCCTAGCTTGAATGGGAGCGCTTTGGCCTCGAAAAAAAACTGTGTTGGGAAGGTAGAGAGTGGCTTCTGAAGCGGTCAAAACCTTTACCGTTGTCACTGGAGTTGAATTTACCTGGTATGGAGTTGTGGCTGAGGATGTTGCGTACGAAGCGAAAGCCGTAATAGCAAACAGCAAGGTGAAACGCAATGATCGACGGAACATGATTGGCCTCTTGTTAGTCGCATCGTACTTCCTCGTGAGAGTACACAGCAACATGTAGACTGGTGATCTTTTGAAGATGGAGGCACCATGCGGACTGCTTTTTCTGTGGTCATGATGCTCGGTGGAATCGCGACCGCTCAGACTGGAGTGTTGAAGCCGGTGGGCTCGTTTCCGATGAATGGAGATGGGTTGGCGATTCGACGTCATGTTGAGGCAGGGCAGCCATTCACGGTTGCCGGGATCCGTGGCGCCATACCGGGGCAGCAGGAAGGTACGTTTGAGGCTTGGGTGTTGCCCGTGAAGATGCTTAGCCACTTCACGATTCGAGCAGATGTTGAGGGGTACTCGGTGCCGATCGATCTGAACGCTGATGCCGCGGAGATCGAGGTGTTTCCGGATCATACGACGATTACGTATTCGCACATAGCCTTCACGGTGAGGCAGATTATGTTTGCACCGGATGATGCAGAGGATGGTACTGGTGCGGTAGTGCTGTTTCAGATCGATTCGACGCGTCCGATGGATCTGACCTTCAGCTTTACTCCGGAGATGCGGCCGATGTGGCCACAGCGTAGCCAGGGGGTGCCGTCGGCGGAGTGGGTGAAGGATGGTGGGTTCTATGCGCTTCATACGGACTTTCCTGACCTGTCGGGAGCTGTGGCAATGCCTACTGCGCAACCGGGGATTCTGGCTCCTTACCAGGAGAAGCCTAAGTTCTATCCACTGGAGTTGAAGTTGCACTATGAGCCTAAGAGGGATACGAATCATTACTTCCCGTTGCTGATGGCGATGGGAAATACCGTGGAGACCGCGACTAACGCCGCGCTGCAAGGGAAGCTGGAGCGACTAAACGCTACTTTGCCTGAGGTGTACGCGAAGCATGCTGCTCGTTATGGGAAGATGAGAGATAGCCTGACGGCGATTCGCACTCCTGATGTGGGGTTGAACGACGACTTTGCGTGGGCAGAGATGTCGATCGAGCAGCTGAGGGCGAAGGCTCAGCCAAGCGACGAGATCGGTTTGGTTGCGGGATATTACTCGTCGGGCGATTCGGCGAGACCTGGATTTGGCTGGTACTTCGGACGTGACAGTTTGTATACGCTCTACGCGGTGAATAGCTTTGGCGACTTCAAGCTGACTCGTGAAGAGCTTGAGTTCCTGATGAAGCGGCAGCGGGATGACGGCAAGATCATGCATGAATATCCGCAGACGGCAGCTTCTTTTGTGTGGAAAGACTTTTCTTATGCTTATGCTGCGGCTGATTCGACGCCGCTGTTTCTGACGGCGATGCTGGACTATGTTCGGACCAGCGGTGATGTCGATTTTCTTCGAAAAAATCGCGAGATTGTTGAGAAAGCCTGGCACTTTGAGACAACCCATGACACGGATGGCGATGGAATTTACGACAATTCACAGGGCACCGGGTGGGTGGAGAGCTGGCCGAACGGGATGCCACATCAGGAGGTCTATCTGGCGCTGTTGGATCAGCAGGCTTCGGCTGCGATGTCGAAGCTGGCTGGGTTACTGGAGGATAAGGCTACGGCTGATGTTGCCAGCGCTCGCGCGGTGGATCTGGCGAAGAAGATTGAGGCTGAGTACTACGATTCGACGCGGCAGGCTTATGCTTTCAGCCGGAACGCTGATGGGACGCTTGATCGTACTGCTACGGTTTATCCGGCGATTGCGTGGTGGAATGGTGGTGAAGGGCTGGCTCATTCGGAGGCGAGCTTTCGGCGGTGGGCTTCGCATGATTTTTCTACCGACTGGGGGCTGAGGGATCTGGCGGAGAGCGATCCTTTTTATGATCCGATCAGCTATCACCAGGGGTCGGTCTGGCCTCTGTTTACTGGGTGGGCGTCGGTTGCGGAGTATCGTGCGGGACATCCGCTGGCTGGGTATGCGCACCTGATGCAGAATGCAGATCTGACCACGGCTCAGGATCTTGGTGCGGTGACAGAGTTGTTGTCGGGTGCCTTCTTCCAGCCGTTCGGCCGGAGTACGAGTCATCAGTTGTGGTCTTCGGCAATGGTGATTACTCCGGCGTTGCGTGGTTTGTTTGGTATTGATGTGGATGGGATCTCGAGTTCAATTCATCTTGATCCGCATCTACCTGCGGATTGGGACGGTGCTTCGGTTGATCGGCTTCATGTGGGTGGATCGGTGTGTTCGCTGGAGTATCAGCGGGAGGGGCGTGGGCTTGTGGTGAAGGTCAAGACTCTTTCGGGCTCTCCCGTACGGTTGGTCAGCGAGACGAAGGGGACGCGAAGTTTGGCTGACGGATTATCAATTGTTTTTGCTCTGCCTCCGGTTGAAGTGGCCGTGCCGCATGGGTTGCCGTTGCCGGGAGCCCGGACTGCCCAGATGAAGGTGTTGAGTGAGACGTTAGAGGAGCACTCGTTAAAGCTTGAGTTGGAGGCTGAAGCGGGTTCGGTTGTGGAGCTTAGGGTCCGCAGGAATGCGACGAAGCTCAATCTTCATGCTGAGGGTGGGACGATTGAAGGTGTTCCGGTTGGAGCCGAAGCAGGTCTGGAGAAGCTGGTGGTTAAATTCCCTGCTGGAGTTGGCTATCAGGGGCAGGTGGTCACGCTTCGTTGGTAATGCGTCGTTCGGTTAGTACCCCCTCCCCCCAGGGGGTATTTTGGGCATAAGCTGCTTAGATAGAGCATTATACGGGGTGGGTGCGCCTGTAAAATATTCCATCTAAACGGCTTACGCGCAAAATATTGCATCTAAAAGAGTTAGGCTCGTTGTAAAGCAAGGGCCCGGGTTATGGCAGGGGTTTACTGGTCTTTGTTTTAAGTATAGCGGTATGGGTGGAACTCATGCGCCAGGTGTAAATGGCTGTAAAGGCTTGGTTTAGGTGATTTCGGGGCTTGACAGGTTTCTAGCTGGTTGCGGGTTGATTTTGCATGTTGCGACGGCTTTGGGCCATAAATCTGGCCAAGAACACCGGCCATTTGATTGGCGGAGGTAATCTTGCTGAGAAAACGCACGTTTTGAGACGTCAGATCAAGACTACTTGCTTGCTCTTGAAGCTACTTCTCGTTTAGCCCTGATGCAGAAACAGCCAGCGGGCTAAAGGCTGGCGGAACGAACTGATCTAAACGTTTCATCTTTCCTTGAGGCAAGGAAGTAGAGGCTTAGACAGGTGAGCGCGATGCCGGAGCCAGCGAGCGATTTTGAAACTCCAAATACTGGTATGAGCTTTCCGAGGGCGAGCGAGCCGAGCGGAATCCCGGCGCGGAAGGCGAGGCTGTAGACACTCATGACACGGCCACGCATTGCGTCCGTCGCAATGAGTTGCGCGAGAGAGAGCATAAACGATGCAGATGCCATCACTGCCGCGCCTGCGAAGAACATCAGAGTGCAGGATGCTGGAAGCCATCTCGATATGGCGAATCCGGTGGTAAGCAGCCCCAGCAGGGTGAGGATAAGAAGCGTTAGCCGCCCCTGTCCCTTCAATTTTTCTGAAGCTGCAACTGCGAGAGCGCCACAGATTGAGCCGGCACCGGAGCAGACGAGGAGGAGTGTGTAAGTCTCCGGCCCTTTGTGGAACACATTGCGAACGAAGACCGGCAGAAAGCCATTGAGAGAAAAACCAAACAGCGTCGTACAGAATGCCAGGACAACCAGAGCGCTCATGCCATCCCGCTGCCGTATGAAACGAATTCCTTCTTTCATGCTCGACAAGACAGACTCGGTTGTCTTTGCAGGGACGAACTTCACCTGAATTAAAAAAAGCGAGGCTATTACCGCCAAATAAGAGACACCGTTCAGACCAAAGCACCAAGTTGCACCCAGCGTTGTGTAGGCCAAACCGCCAATCGTCGGACCAATGATTCGGGCAAGATTGAACTGGATGGCGTTCATCGCGATCGCGTTGGAGAAATCCTCTTTATCAACCAACGTCGGCAAGAGCGAAGAGTATGCAGGACCACCGAAGGACTGGCCAAGGCCGACGACGAATGACAGCGTGAGAATGTGCCATACCTTTACAACATGGAATGCGAACAAAAGCGCCAAGAGAAACGCGCATGTCATCTGGATGTACTGCGAGGCAAGCAACAGCTTCCGGCGATCCATGCGATCTGCAAAGACTCCACCGAAGAGTGAGAACATCATGATCGGGAGCTGACCTAAGAAGAGATCGAGGCCGAGATAGAACGGGTCTTTTGTGAGGTCATAGACTAACCAGCTTTGCGCGAACTGCTGCACAAACGTCCCAATGGTGGATGCGCATGCTCCCATCCACATCAAGCGGAAGTCGCGGTAACGAAAAGCCCGGAAGGTGCGTGCGAATCCCGCAGTCGTGTTTGCCATTACTTCGTTTTGCTATCTCCCTGAACCACGACGCAAGGTATTCCTGTCTCTTGTCGAGAAGCGATAAAGAGTCGATGTCTGCGCCGTGTGTTTGGACTCATAAGTAGATGCCCTTACTAACGCTAGCACCTCACACCTGAGGGATTCAGGCGACAGATTCAATTAGTCCGATTGTTGTCGAAGGAGATGGAAGCCGGAGGGTAATGTTTCCGGAACTTGCCTTTGGATGGCGTCATCTCGAAACCATGGCCGCCTCTGCAGACTAACGTGGGGGATTTTCTATTGGACCTCGGCGATCCAGGTGGCGTAGGGGGCCAGGGTGATTGGTTTGGTGAGAGGGGCGTGGGTGAGGGCGGGGTCATCGGTTTCCAGTGTTGTGGTTGCGCCTTTGGTCAGGCCGAGAGTGGCGTAGTCGTACTTGAGGGTTTGGGGTTTGTCGGAGAAGTTGAGGGCTACGAGGACGGAGGGTTTGCCGGCAGGGCCTTTGCGAAGGTAGGAGACGACGTTTTCGTTGGGGTTGAGCATCTGCATGCTGCCTTCATAGAGAGCAGCGTTGACGCGGCGGAGCTCGATGAGGCGCTTGTACCAGTTGAGCATCGAGTCATGGTCAGGAGATTCGATAGCGACGTTGACGGTCTTGTAGTCGGGGGCGACGGGAAGCCAGGTAGTGTTGGAGGTGCTGAAGCCTGCGTTCTTTGTATCGTTCCACTGCATGGGGGTGCGTTCGCCGTCTCGGCCCTTTTGTTTTGGCCAGCCGGTGATGCCTTCGGGGTCTCTCACGTCTTCAATGCGCGTGGGGGTTGTGGTGACCATGCCGATCTCGTCGCCGTAGTACATCTGCGGTGTTGCGCGGGAGGTGAGAAGGAGCGCGGCCATCATGCGGGCGATGCGTGCCTTCATGGCGGGGTCACTGACGCCGATGCTGTAACGATCCCAGATGCGGTCCTGATCGTGGTTGCCGAAGAAGAAGTAGGGCTGGCCGTGAGCGGGATTGTTTTCGACCTGGTCGAGAAGCTCGCGGAATTTGGGTGCGTTGAGCTCGTTGACGTCGGCTACCTGGAAGTCCATCGGGAGTTGGACCTCGTCGTTGTTCTTGCCGTACATCTTGGCGAGCTCGAAGATGTTGGGCTCGTCGGCTTCGCTGATGAGGACGGGGTTGCCGGGGTATTCGTCGACGACTTTGCGCATCTCGCGCAACATGTCGTGAACTTCGGGGAGGTTGTCAGTGTACTTGTGCTGGATGTTGGGATCGCCGAAGGCGTTGAGGCCGGGCTGAATGGGGTCGTCGTGGAGGTTGGGGTCTTCGAAGAGACGTGAGACGGCGTCGATGCGGAAGCCGTTGACACCTTTGTTCATCCAGAAGCGGAGTACGTCCATCATGGCCTTCACGACTTCGGGGTTACGCCAGTTGAGGTCGGGTTGCTGGACGTAGAAGTGATGGTAGTAGAACTGCTTCGTTGTTGCGTCCCACTCCCACGCGGAGTGACCGAACCAGCTCTGCCAGTTGTTGGGCGGGATGGGCTTGCCGTCGGTGGTGAAGCCCTTGGGGTCGCGCCAGATGTACCAGTCGCGTTTGGGATTGTCGCGGGAGGAGCGCGACTCTTTGAACCATGCGCTCTGGTCGGAGGTGTGGTTGGGGACGTAGTCCATGATGACGCGGATGTTGCGACGCTTTGCCTCCTCGGTCATGTGCTCGAAGTCGGCCATGGTGCCGTATTGGGGATCGATGGCGGTGTAGTCGGCGATGTCGTAACCGAAGTCGATCTGGGGCGATGGATACATGGGGCTGATCCAGATGGCGTCGATGCCGAGTTGCTTAATGTAGTCGAGGCGTGAGGTGATGCCTTTGATGTCGCCGATGCCGTCACCGTCAGTGTCTTGGAAGCTGCGTGGGTAAATCTCGTAGATGACGCCGTGCTTCCACCATGGGTCGGCGGTGGTGTTTTTCTGGTCGACTGCAGGTGGAACTTGTGTGGCTGTCTGCGCGAACGCACCCGTTAAGAGACTACCGAGCGCAAGAGCTGCGCAGAGGAGATGGTTCGTAATGGCTGATGTCAGAAACCGCTTTTTATTCACGAACGTCTCCTTCTGTCGTAACGGATGCTATTTGATGGAGCCAATCCATGATGCGTAGGGCGGCAGGGTTATGTTTTGCAGGCTGGTCGCTCCTTGGAGCGATGGCGCATCAGTGAGGAGCGTGGTGACTGTGCTGCCGGTGATGTTCGCCTGTTTGGTATCGAGTGAGACTGTCTGGGGTTGCGCGGTGAAGTTCATCGTGACGAGGACTGCAGGGTTGCCGTCGACTCCCTCGCGAACGTAGGAGAGGACGGAGGGGTTGGTCTCGTCGATCATGATTTGCTTTCCGTCGCGAAGGGTGGGATCAGTCCTGCGCATTGCGATGAGGTTCTTGTGCCAGTTGAGAAGCGAGTTGGGATCGGCTTCCTCGGTCTTGACGTTGACGGTTTTGTAGTCGGGTGCGACGGGGAGCCAAGTCTTGGCAGCGTCGCTGAAGCCCGCGTCTTTCGAGCTGTCCCATTGCATGGGAGTGCGCTCGCCGTCGCGGCCTTTTTCTTTGGGCCATCCGGTGATGCCGATGGGATCCTTGACGTCTTCGCGGCGTGTTGGCGTGGTAGTGACCATGCCGAGCTCCTCGCCCTCCCACATGAGAGCGGTAGAGCGGGTGGTGAAGAGAATGGTGGCGAGGATGCGAGCGATCTGCTGGTTATGGACACCGTCTCCGTAGCGATCCCAGGAGCGGACGTTGTCGTGGTTGTCGAAGACGAAGAGGGGTTGCGAGCCGTTGAGCTTGGTCTCGGCATCGTTAAGGAAGGTGCGAAAGCTTGCGGCATCGAGCTTGTCGTGGTCGCCATGGAAGCCGAGGAGCATGTCCATGGGGAGTTGCAGCTCATCGTGCTTCGCACCTCCATACCACTCATTGAGCGCGGCGGTGTTGGGGAGATAGGTTTCGCCGATGAGGACGCGATTGCCGGGATATTTTTCTACCATGGCGCGCATGCGGCGCATGACGTCGTGGACATCGGGGAGATTGCTGGTGTAGATGTCCTTGAGGTTGGGGTCACCCTGGGCATTGATGCCGCCGGTTTCGGGCTCGTCGCGGAGTTGGGTGTCTTCGAAGAGGGTGGGGATGGCGTCGAGGCGGAAGCCTGCTACGCCACGGTCGAGCCAGAAGCGCATGGCGTCGAAGCATGCCTTCTCGACGGCAGGGTTGCGCCAGTTGAGGTCGGGCTGCTGCTTGTAGAACTTGTGATAGTAGAACTGATGGACGGCGGGCACCCACTCCCATGCGGAGCCGCCGAAGCCGGATTCCCAGTTGTTAGGCGGGACACGGCCGTCATGCTCGAAGCGCTTTTGATATGCGGTGACGTTGGGGCCGTTTGCGGGGACGCCGTCGTTCCAGACGTACCAGTCATGCTTGGGGTTGCTGCGGGAGCTGGAGGAGTCGATGAACCACTGGTGCTTGTCTGAGGTGTGGTTGAGGACCATGTCGAGGACGACGCGGATGTTGCGCTGTTTGCCCTCGGCGATGAGGTGGTCCATATCGGCGAGGGTGCCGTATTGGGGGTCAACGGCCTGATAGTCGGAGATGTCGTAGCCGAAGTCGACCTGTGGTGAGGGGTACATGGGCGCGATCCAGATGGCATCGACGCCGAGGCCTTTGAGGTAGTCGAGGCGCTGGGTGATGCCGTTGAGGTCGCCGATGCCGTCGCCGTTGGAGTCCTGGAAGCTGCGAGGGTAGATCTCGTAGAAGACGGCGTGCTTCCACCATGGGCCGTCGTTTTGATGTGAGGCGGTGGTTGGGGCTGGCGCTGGCTGAGAGAGTGCGGTGCTTCCGGAGATCCAGAGAGCGCTGGCGGCTAGCATCGCTATGGTGGTGAGAAGGCGCAGCCAGCTTGAAGATGGCGCGTTGCGATGGCTTCTGTTGATTGTCAAAATATGCCTCCAGGAGTCCGCAACACTATAGCATTTGGTATGCGGGTGGTGATTGATGGTCATAGCAATTTAATGCTACTTGGTTGGTTGATCGCGTAAGGGTTAGATGAGTTTGTGGGCTGGAGAGGGATGCGTTCCGCAGGAGCTACGAAGAACTGTTTTCGTCTGCAGAAGGATGTCGCGTGTGGGGAGGTCGGGTTTTTCCAGTCGCTGCAGCATGGTGGCGATGGCCATAGCACCGATGTCGGCGCAGTTTTGATGCTGCGTAGTGAGCGGGACAGGGAGCAGGCTTGCATACTTGACGTCGTCGATGCCGACGATGCGGATCTCTTCGGGGACGCGAATTCCACGAGCTGTGAGACCTTGCATGATGCGGGCGGCGGTGATGTCGTTGGCGCAGACGATTGCGTCGGGATGGCATTCTTTGAGGATGGTCTGGAGGAAGTGAGGATCTTCCGGGTTGCCGAGACGTACGAGGTCCTGTTGCGTATGAATTCGGCGGGAGAGGAGAGCCTCGCGATAGCCTGCGATGCGTCCGTGGACAGTGGAGGCTGAGAGACGTCTGGCGACAAAGGCGATGCGTGTGGCTCCGTGAAGGATGAGATGCTGCGTGATAAGAAAGCCGGCACTGCGATTGTCGATGCCGACCAGGTCGTATTTGGTACGTAAGGGGTATGGTGCGAAGCATCGGTCGAGGAGCACGACAGGAATGCCTGCACGGTCGAACGCAGACGCGATTCTGCGATTGACGAGGTCTTTTTCCGGAGTGAATTCTAACGGCGCAAAGAAGACTCCCGAGACTTTTTGCGCGATGTATTTGTGGCAGAGCTGCTCGGCTTCCTTTTGCTGCTGGGCGAACTCACCCATGGAGTGTCCCCAGAGAAGGGAGTGCGGCTTTGAGAGAGGCGAGCGCATCATGCCGTTGCAGATGGGTTCGAAGATTTCGGTGCGGCCGAGATCGGGAATCAGTAAGCCGAAGACGTGATCGGTGGATTGGGTGGGAGCGAGGACGTGAGTGCCTGAACCTGGACGTCGCGAGACGAGTCCCTGCACTTGGAGCTCATGTATGGCCTTCGCAATGGTGATGCGTGAGGTGTCGTAGCGCTTGCCGAGCTCGGCTTCGCTTGGGAGGCGATCTCCGCGACGAAGAGTGCCGTCTGCGATGGCAGAGTGAAGCTCATCGAAGACCTGCCGGTATTTTGGCGTACCGGGGCTAGTAGCAGCTTCTTTCCTTTTGTCAAAGCCAGCCTGCGGGGGTGTTTCTCTGGATAATTTGGCTTCGATTCGAGAAGTCTGTTTGGTCTTCATGCAATCAATTACCGTTGCGATCAGTGTGAGGGTAGGAGATCAAATGTATAGACAAAGCTGTACACAGACATAATGGGTACTGTATTTGTCAACTGCGCAGTGGTCAACCTTTTGATTGATTTATTGCTGCAACCCTTGACGGAATTTATTTTGGATTAATTGGGTGTAAGTGCTTGTCAAATCGAGTCTATGAGTAGCGCAGGACCTTTAGGTGAAAGGGTTTGGCTCTAAGAGAGGTCAGACCAATCGGAAGATTTTACTTGTCACCTTATCAGCAGCAGAACACCTTCTCAATAACTTGCAGAAATCCACCGATCAAATGGTTGACATATGGCAGAGCTGTCGCGTATTTTTCGGGGCGATTCAAAAGGACAACTATTTCGGGTTTGCAAGCGGGCCAATGCAGGACCAATGGCGCTGTTCGGAATTACGAAGCTTTTGATATTTAGCGGAGTTCGGCAGCAATAACAAAACGATTGCCAACAGCTAGCAAATGCAGCACTTTTCGGAGGTTTGTTATGAGATTTGGGACGCGCACAACCGTGTGGTTGCTATTTGCAGTTTTTGTCCTGGCATGTTCACCCGTTGCCTATGGTCAAGCGGTTTACGGTTCAATCTTTGGTTCGGTGACCGATACCACTGGTGCCGCGGTTCCCGGGGCGACTGTTACAGTGACAGACTCGGCGAAGGGCACATCAGTCACCGCGACGTCGAACGCGAGCGGCGAATTTACGATTGAGCATCTCATTCCTGACCTTTATGACGTGACTGTGGCCGCACAGGGATTCAAGGGATTTGAGCAAAAGGGTATTCAGCTCTTCGCTGACACATCTACTAAGGTCGTTGCCGCTATGACGGTTGGCGGTTCAGATCAGACTGTCGAAGTCGATGCGGATCAGGTTCCGCAGTTGAAGACAGACCGCGCCGATGTTTCTACGATCTTCGGCACGAAGGATATTGCGGATCTGCCGGTGGGCGGCCGTAACTTTACTAACCTTCAGCTTCTTCTTCCGGGTGCGCAGCTGCTCGGCTGGAGCCATGCTCCCGATGAAAACCCGCAGGGCAGTGCGCAGATCCAAGTCGATGGACAGGCTTTCGGCGGCGTCGCTTTTATGCTGGACGGCACTGATAACCAAGATCCAATTCTCGGCATCATCGTAGTGAATCCAAATTTGGATTCACTTTCAGAGACCAAGATCACGACGCAGAACTTCGATGCAGAGTTCGGCAAGGCTGTTTCTTCAGTTGTGACGGCTCAGACGAAATCCGGTTCGAACAAGTTCCATGGGTCGGCGTTTGACTATCGCACCAGCACTGCCAACCTCGCAAAGGATCCTTACACACAGTTTCCGGCAGAGGGCGGGAATGCAGGAAGCGCAATCGCTCCAGGGTTGAAGAATCTGTTTGGAGGTTCAATCGGTGGGCCGATTCTGAAGGATAAGTTTTTCTTCTTCGGGGACTACCAGGGCGCTCGTCAAAGAGTTGGAACCACATCTTCAACCATCGTGCCGACGTCACTTGTGACTTCTTCGTGTTTGAGCGGAAATGGCTGCAACTTTAGCGAATTTGTTAATTCCGCACTGGGCCTGAACTACCCTGTCTATCACGTGGTGAATGGCACTACTGTGCAGTATCCAGGCAACATTATTCCTCAGAGCGATCTCTCTGCTCCTGCTTTGAATTACATCAAGGCAATCGCTCAGTATGCGCCTAACAAAATTGGAGCCAGCGGTTTGCTCGACACTTATGTTCAGGGCGGAACCGGCATCTTCAATAGCGATCAATGGGACGTTCGTCTGGATGGCCAAATAACTCAGAAGGCTCACGCGTTTGTTCGCTTTAGCCGATTTACAGACACGCTAACTGGAACGTTGCTTTTAGGGGCGGCGGGCGGTCCTGGATTTGGTTTGGGCGGTTATGGCGGAAACTCTGCTGGTGCTAACGACAGCGTGGCTTCCGGGATGGACATTGCTGTGAACTCGACGCTCGTCACAGACTTCCGGCTCGGTTATTACCGATACAACATCAACGATCAGAAGTTTGACGCGGGCACTCCAGCAGCTACGGCACTCGGATTCGGTGGATTGAATACCGCGGACCCGATCACCAGTGGTCTACCAGGCTTCCAAATAAATACATTTACCGGCAATACTCAGACGGAGTGGGGCGCTGGTCTCAACATCAACCGTTGCAACTGCCCACTGATCGAAAAAGAAGATCAGTATCAGATTGTGAACAACTGGACGAAGACGATCCGTAATCACTCGGTGAAGTTCGGCGTTGACCTGCGCTATGCGCGCAACCTTCGTGTCCCGAGCGATACGGACCGTACCGGATTATTCAATTTCAACGGGAATGCTACGGCACCTTCGGACGGTTCGACTCCCGGTCTTGGGATCGCGTCGTTCGTAAAGGGTGACGTAAACACCTTCAATCGCTATGTAAGTACTTCTACCAATGCGAAGGAGTTTCAAAAGCGAACGTTCTTCTATGCACAGGATACGTGGCGGACAACCCCTAAACTTACCCTCAACCTTGGCGTACGATATGAATTGTACTTCCCTGAAGCAGTCAACGGCCCGGGCAACGGTGCTCTTTTGGACCTAACTACAGGTTATTTGCACGTTGCTGGTGTTGGCGGTGTACCGACGAATATGGGTTGGCAAGCGGGAAAGAATACTTGGAATCCGCGTATTGGGCTGGCGTATCAGGCAACGGATAAGACTGTTGTACGAGCTGGATATGGTCGAAGCTTCGACCTTGGCGTGTTCGGCTCTATCTTCGGTCACGTGGTGACGCAGAATCTTCCTGTTCTTGCCAATCAAGCGATCACGGCTTCAGGTTCGAACGCGTCAAGCTATGTCCAACCCTTCAACCTTACGACTGGTCCTTTGCCGAATCAGACGGTAGCGGTGCCCTCGGATGGACTTCTACCCAATCCTGGTTCTTTAGTAACCACGAAAGCGCGTCCTAATCCTCTGAAACTGCCTACCCTCGATGCTTGGAACATGAGCGTGCAGCAGTCCATTACTCCAACGCTGTCGTTGACGATGGCTTACGTTGGCAATAAGGGAACGAATACTCTGAGTGCGGGTGATGGCAACAATACCAACCCGAATGAACCTGGCATCTTCCTTCCGGCGGCAGACAGCGTTACTGGAACTCCACTTCACTATGATCCAAACGGGGGTAACTGCTGGCCGCTGGGACCAAACTGTACTGTCGCAAATGTAATTAACCCTGCAAGTGGTGCAGTGTCGACTCAGAAGTTCCTGGAGCGGTATTACGGCGGCGTGCTTGCGGCCTGTCAGGACCCGAATTATTCCCAACCAACGGGCGAAGGTCTTGCTCCTGGCGCGTGCGGATGGAATCAGCCGATTGGGTATTACGGAGACAATCAGAATACTCACTTCAATGCTTTGCAGGTGACTGTTGCTAAACAGATATCTCATGGGCTTTCGTTTACAGCGAACTATGCATGGCAGCGAGGATTCAACTACAACAACAGCTACGCTACCTGGTTGAAGGCAGCTGCTTATGGACGGGACGATTCGATTCGCGAGCAGCAACTCGTTGTTTACGGCCTCTATGAACTGCCTGTAGGTCGAAACAAATTGTTGCTTCCTAACTCGAACCGAATTGTGGATGAGATTATCGGCGGATGGCAGTTGAGTCCGGTGCTCAACATTTCGAGCGGCTTGCCTTACAGCCTTTCGATGGCTAATTGCGCCTCTTCCGTTGGTGGTAGCGGCATAGGAGACAATAGCGGTCACCCTACAGCTGCGCCTTGCTATCCAAATGGCAACCCTGGCGGATTCCATCCTAAACAAGGGTCTTTCAATCCAGTTACTCACTCACGGCCCTACTTTACAGCTCTTCCGGCTCTATGCCCGGCCACTGGCTCGTCCTCCGACGGCTTCACTTGCCCAGGCCTAGATCAGATCGGGAACACTGGTCGCAATAGCAACTTTGGTCCGCACTTCTTCAATACCGATCTGGCAGTACAGAAGACCTTCCCGATCAAGGAGAGTATCTCTGCACTGTTCCGAATGGATGCTTTCAACGTCTTCAACTACATCAGCTCGGGCACTCCGAACGGCAACTCTAACAGTCTCGCTATCGATAGCAACGCTGCCATCACGAATGGTATTGGAGGCAATGGTATAGGGCCTGTTGGAGCATCTAGTCCGCGTCAACTGTCGTTTACAGCGAGAGTTACGTTCTAACGCAGTTTGTTTGCAGGAAGAGAGGAGCTACGGCTCCTCTCTTTTTATTTGAGTTACACTCGGTCGAGATATTCTATGCGTCATTCGCTCAAAGTGACTTCTTTCGCTTTACTTCCGGTTCTTGTCTTGTTATCTGCGTTTGGACAACAGCCTTCTGAGCCGTTACCCGCAGCACCAGGCTCGCCGGTTGCGATCTCCTCTCCAAGTGCGGCGAGTGCGAGTGCGCCATCTGATCTGGCTCAGCTAAGGGCCATGATTGATCGCGGGCGTCCTGAGGATGCTCTGAAGAAACTGGATGAGCTGGCTGCTCAAAAACCTGTGGCTGCGGGTGTCTACCGGTTACGTGGCTTGGCGCTGTATTCCGAAAATGACTATACGGACGCGGACGTTGCGTTTGCGAGCGCGTTGAAGCAAGATCCACATGATCAGGAGTCGGCGCAGCTGCGGGGGCTGACGCTGTTTAGGATGGGTCGACCGGCGGATGCGATTCCGTTGCTTGAATCTGCAGCGAGCTGGACGTCGCAAACGAAGATCGATCCTAACTATGTGCTTGCGCTCTGCTATGTCGATACGAACCAGTACGACAAGGCGCGAGGAGCGTTTGCGAGTCAGTATGGATTTGTGGCTGACTCGGCGCCAGCCTATCTTTTGGCGGCGCGAATGATGCTGCGTCGAGACTATTTGCCGGTGGCGCAGCAGTTTGCTGCGAAGGCGCTGGAGTTGGACCCGCAGTTGCCGCTCGCCCATTTGTTGCTCGGTGAAGTTGCGCTTGCGGGCGAACATCTGGATACGGCAATTGCAGAGTTTGAGAAGGAGCGACTTCGGAACCCGCTGGATGGAAGCATCTATGACAGGTTGGGGGACGCTTACAGCCGATCGGGAGACTATACGAAAGCGCAGCAGGCGTTGCAGCGTGCGTTGCTGTTGGAGCCGAATTCGACTGGCCCCTATATTTTGCTAGGTAAGGTTTTGTTGAAGCGACAAGATCCTGCAAGCGCGTTGATGTACCTGGAACGGGCCGAAAAGATGGATTCGAGTAACTACATCACGCATAGTCTGTTGGGACAGGCGTACCGGTCGCTAGGCAGAGCGGACGATGCGAGCCGAGAGACCGAGATCTCCCATAAGATACAGGCTGCGAGCGAACCTAAGCTCGAAACGCTCCACTGAAGACGAGGGCACACTTGTCGGGGACTAAGCCAAGGCGAGTTTTATCGAGGGATGAGTCTCTCTCTCCTCGCGTGGATCGACCGGTTCAGAGGCGAGTTGTAACGTGTGTGCCGATGCGTCTATTTGGCCGTCTGGGTGTGGGCTTATCTTTCGTTCTGCTGATCTTTTTTTTCGGGCTACCTAAGGCTCGAGTCGGCGCTGCCGTTGTTATTGGGGCGCATGCAGATACGGATGCGCTTTCGACAAACCCTGATGCCGTCTGTGAGAGTTGCCACAAGGAGATCTACGAGAAGTACGAGCGCACTCCGATGGCGCGGGCGAGTGGGACAGCCATGGCGGGATTGCTGCAAGGAGGTTTCTTTCATTCTCCTTCCGGGATTCGTTATAAGGTGTTTTCGCGGGATGGTAAGGCGTGGATGTCCTATGACCGCGATGATGCACCTGAGGCGTCAAATGAGCGGTCTGTGCTGGACGGGGAGAGGGAACTTCACTACTTTATTGGCTCGGGACATCGTGGGCGTACTTATCTCTATGAGGAAGGGGGGGAGTGGTTCGAGACTCCCATTAATTTTTACAGCAAGAGGCAGTTGTGGGACATGGCTCCTAACTATGGCGCTGCGAAGACTATGCCCGCGGCGCTGCCTGTCGATTCCAACTGTCTCCACTGCCACGCTTCGGCGGTGCAGATGGCGTTGCCGGAAGCTCGTAATCGATATGAAGGTGCGCCATTTCTACAGGGAGGAGTTGGGTGCTCGGCGTGCCATGGTGATGCCTCGAAGCATCTGGAGGAGCAGGGGCGTGGGCCGATCGTGAATCCGGCAAAAATGAGTGCTGCCAGGAGAGATAGCGCGTGTCTGCAATGTCATCTTGAAGGAAATGTGGCTGTCTACCGCGCGGGGAAGTCGCTGGCAGAGTTTAAGGTGGGAGATGATCTTGCGGACTATGTGGTTTATTCGGTGAAGGCGAGTGCAAAGACGGGGGGCGGACGCGCGAGCAGCCAGTATGAGGCGCTATTGCGAAGCGCCTGTAAGATCGCTAGCGGGGACAAGCTGACCTGCACCAGTTGCCACGATCCGCATAGCTCTCCCAGCGAGAGTGAACGCGTCAACTACTTCCGCGAGAGGTGTTTGACTTGTCACATGGGGGCAAAGATGGCGACGACGCATCATCCTGAGCAACGGGATTGTGCGGTCTGTCATATGCCCACTCGTGAAGCTGCGGATATCTCCCATGAACAGGCAACGGACCACAATATTCAGCGTCACCCTCACTCATCGGTGCCGGTCGCACGTTTCCTAGAAGCTTCAGAGGCGGATGATCTGCTACCGGTTGGAAAGGTGTCGGCCGGAGACAGAGAGATGGGATTGGCGTATGCGCAGTTGGCCGAAGGCGGAAACGAGAAGGATGCGGAAAAAGCGCTGAGCCTGCTGCTAAGAGCGGAAAAGAACGGGGCGAACGACGTTGAGCTGCACACGAAACTCGGATTTATCGAACAGATGTCCGGTGACAAGAGCGATGCGCGTAAAGAGTACACAGATTCTCTGAAGGAAAACCCGTATGACGCTACAGCGTTGGGGAACCTAGCTGTTCTGGACGCGATATCCGGACATACTGCCGATGCAGTGAGTCTGTTGCAACGGGCGGTTGAAGCCGACCCCAGCCAGCTGACGGCCGGATTGAATCTGGCATTCATTGAGTGCAGAGTCGGAAATAAGGATAGAGCCCGGCAAATACTGATGGAGCTAGCTCGATTTGATCCTGACGACCCGGAGCTTCGTAAATTTCTCTCGTCGGGTAGCTATGCGGGAGAGCGATGCCTCTTGAGCTATATGTGAGTTTCGAAGGCTAAGAGATATTTTCCACCGCGCTTCGAGCGTAAAAAAAGAAGGCTTTCAGAGAGTAGCGGAGTCAGTTTACTTTGCGCAAAGAGCTTGCCTGGACAAGGTGTGATGCTGTTTACTCGGAGCACGATGCGGCGCTTGCTGTTCATGGTATGGGTGTTTCTGATCACGGTTTCTGACGGAAAGGCTTGTCAGGCACAGGGTGGATCGACCACCTACGGCTACTATTTGAGTGGCGAACCGATTCGGAGCCTTGCTCCATCGGGCGCTTCAGCCATTGTTCTGTTTTTTGCCGCGACTGACTGCCCCATCTCTAATCGTTACTTGCCTGAGGTACGACGAATTGAAGAAGAATTCGCCGCGCAGGGAGTGGTGCTCTGGTTTGTTTATCCGAATTTTGGAACGAGCGCTAATGAGGTGAGGAAGCATGAAGCAGAGTATGGTTCTGAAGATCATGTTCTGCTTGATCCAAATCATCAACTCGTTGCTCTTGCTCATGCGAAGATCACGCCTGAATCGGCAGTTCTCGTTCCCGGGGCGGGTAGCACTAAAATTTTTCGCACTGTCTATCACGGGCGCATTGACGATCGCTATCTGAGCCTTGGACAGGAACGACCCAAGGCTACTCAACACGATCTGGAGAGAGCGATTACCGATGTTCTTCAGCATCGTGCAGTTGAGCAGCCAAACGGACCTGCGGTAGGTTGCGGAATCATAGGGCACCCATGAAACGCTCGGCCACAAAACATCTTTTGGCGGCGACGCTATTGGCTGCAATGCTTGTTGGGCTTGGAGCCTACGTGCCACACGTGGGTGTTCACGCAGCGATGGGCACGGTAACTTTCAGCAGGCAGGTGGCGCCAGTCTTATACAAGCAGTGCAGTGGGTGCCATCATCCTGGTGGCTCCGGACCATTCAGCCTGCTTTCCTATCCGGATGCGAAGCGATGGGGAACTCAAATTCAGACTGTTACGCAGAGCCACTACATGCCTCCCTGGCTGCCTGAGCCGGGCTTCGGCAACTTCGCCGATAGCCGCCGACTCTCCGGGGAGGATCTCGCGTTGATCAAAGCATGGGTTGAAGGAGGTATGCCTGAGGGAGACCCCAGAGAGGCTCCGAAGCCACCTGTCTTCTCGAGTGAATGGCAGTTGGGACCGCCTGATCTGATTTTGAAGGTGGCTTCGCCGATGCAAGTTCCTGCGTCGGGAACGGATCTCTTCCGCAACTTCATCCTGCCGGTGTCTATTACGGAGACAAAGTACGTGCGCGCTATGGAGATCAGACCTGGGGCGGCGCAGGTCGTGCATCATGCTAATGTGTTGATCGATCGCACCGGCTCACTGCGTCGACAACATCCGGATGATTGGAAGCAGGGAATTCCAGGGATGGAACTTACAGTAGATTCCGGGGACTCGTTCGATCCTGATAGTCATTTCCTTTTCTGGAAGCCTGACTCGCCTGCTCTGATCGAACCGAGTGGAATGCCTTGGCGGATTGATCCGGGAAACGATCTGATTTTGAATATGCATCTGAAACCAACTGGGAAGATTGAGACTCTGCAGGCTACAGTTGGTCTTTATTTCGCAGACAAGCCGGCCACTGCGCATCCAATGCTTCTGCAGTTAGAGCATGACGGAGCTATCGATATTCCTGCAGGTGACGCGGCGTTTGTTATCGAAGACCAGCTTAGACTTCCTGTCGATGTTGATGTGCTTGGGGTCTATCCGCATGCGCATTATCTTGGGAAGAGATTGGAGGGCTACGCTGTGCTTCCGAGTGGAGAAAAAAAATGGCTGGTTCTGATCCGCGATTGGGATATTGATCGTCAGTCGGTCTATCGTTTTCAGTCTCCTGTATTTCTTCCGAAGAATACGGTGGTTCATATGCGCTATACCTATGACAATTCCAAGGATAATGTGCGTAACCCGAATAGTCCTCCGGTGAGAGTTAAGGCCGGCAATCGTTCTGTCGATGAGATGGGGCATCTTTGGCTTCAGGTTTTGCCTCGGACGCCGACGAAAGGAGGGGGAGATTCTCGCGTGCTTCTGGAGAGCGCTTGGATGCAGAACAATCTGCGGAAAGATCCCGATGACCACACTGCGCTTTACAATCTTGCCTCCGCGAAGATGATCTCCGGCGACTATACACAAGCGGTAGATCTTTATCGTCATGACTTGGCGGAGATGCCGAAAGATGCCAGGACTTTGATTGCACTTGGAACGGCGCTTGATGGTGCGGGAGATTGGCAGCAGGCCCGGGGAGAGTACGAAAAAGCATTGGGTATAGATACTGAGAACACCGACGCGCGCTTCGACCTTGCGCACCTTGAGGCAAAACATGGCAGCTATGTCGAGGCCGAACGGGAGTATCGCCAGCTGCTAGCTGAGAGTCCGAAGGACGCTGTTGCGCACAATGAACTTGGCGGAGTGCTAGTTGCGGTTAGTCAAAATGCTGAGGCGCGGCAAGAGTTTGAAGCGGCCATTGCGATTGCACCAGAAAACTTTGACGCACTATACAACCTGGCGGATATTGAAGTTGAGAACGATGAGTTGACTGGCGCGACAGAGCTACTGGAGCGGGCGTTAAAGGTGCGGAATGATGCCGATGCTCATCAGCTGCTTGGCAGTGTCTATGCGCAGACGGGAAGGCTCGCCGATGCGCTGGATCAATTCAAGGCAGTTCAAATTTTGCGGCCTCGCGATACGGTGCCACACCGACAGCTCGCTCAACTTTATGCGCAGGTGGGGCAGCTGCGTGATGCAATCAACGAACAGAATGCGGCGCTGGCCCTGGAGCCAAAGAACGCTGACGATTGGAATAATCTGGGTGTGCTGCATGCCCGTAACGGTGATAAGGCTCTGGCTCGTAAAGATTTCGAACACGCTCTGATTCTTGACCCACAGCATGCAGCGGCTAAGGCTAATTTGGCACGTCTCTAATCGGCGAGTCATCACAAATATAGATGTATAAATTTCGACAAAACGAGTTTGCTGCAATGGGAGTGGTGCTGATTGCCCTGACATGCGCCGCATTTTCCCAGGAGCCATCGGCTGCTTTGAAGAAAGCAGATGCGGCGTATCGCGCGGGTCAGGCTGCCTTGGCTCTGAAAGATTTAAGCGCAGCTCAAACAGACTTTGAGCAAGTGGTTCAATTGGTTCCGCAGGTGGAGCAGGGGCACAGTGCGCTGGGTGCAGTTCTGGTGAGCCGGGGGCATGCGAAGGAGGGCATCCGAGAGCTCGAAAAGGCGCTTGCGATGAAAAGTACTGATAGCGTCGCACAGATGAATCTGGCGTTGGCTTATGAGCAGATTGGTTCGGTAGAGAAGGCGATTTCGATGTTTTCCAAACTGGAAACAGAGGCGCGGCTGCAGAAGCGTGCCCTTCCTTCGTATGTACTGGCTGGCTATGCACGGGCTCTTGCCGCGAATCAACAGATTGGACTTGCTTTATCGAAGATGGACGCTGCGGTTGCGACTGACCCACAAAACGCAGAGCTGCATGATGAGCTTGGGTCGTTGTACGCACGACAGGAAGACTGGGATCGTGCCCGAAAAGAATTTGAAAGAGCAATTCGGCTCGATCCGAATTTAGCGACTGCGCACTTGCACCTTGGGCTGGCGATGAGAGCACAGGATGATAAGAACGGGATGCCGGAGATGCAGCGTGCAGAGCAACTTGCTCCTCAAAATGCGACGATTGCGATGGAGCTTGGCAAAGCGCTGGTGGCGGATGGCAAGGATGAACAAGCAATTCCAATCTTCCGACGAGTGCTTGAAGCAGATCCTGGCTCGGTAGTGGCTTCGTATCAGCTTGGCCTTGCTTTACAACGATCGAACGAGGCGCAGGAAGCGATTGTTTTGCTGCGGCAGGTGGTTGCCGCTGAGCCTGACAATGCCGAAGCTATGACTAATCTCGGGATGGCGCTGTGTCAGGCACAACAGGCAAAGGAGGCAGTTCCTGTACTACAACATTCTATTTCGATTGCTCCCGGGAATGTGACGGCTCATCAGAATTTAGCGGCAGCTTACGTTCAATTGAGTCAGTTTGGTGATGCCGTGGTGGAGTTGCATCAGGCGCTTAAGCTTGCACCCGATGCGCCTCAGCTGCACTACGACCTTGGCCTTGCGCTCAAGATGCAGGATGATGCGGCGGGAGCCATTCCAGAGCTGGAGGCTGCGCAGAGGCTTGACCCATCGGCGGCTGAGGCTCCGTATCTTTTGGGCGTTCTCTATATGCAGATCGGAAGATACGAAGACGCAGCGCGCGAGATGAATCTCTCTTTGAAGCTTCGTCCAGAGAATGGTGACGGTTGGGCTACGTTGGGCAGCGTATACGACAAGTTGAACAAGCTTCCAGAAGCTGAGAAGGCTCTCCGTGAGGCTATTCGTCAGCTGCCTAATCAGCCTGATCCACATCTGACGCTGGCGACGGTGCTGGCAAAGCAAAATCAGGCCAGCGAGACCGCGGCGGAACGCAAGACAGCAGCCGGACTGATGCGAGGCAATATGAACCACCAGCGCGCGGAGGTTGCTACCAATGCCGGAAACTCTGCGCTGCGCAACGGTGATGTAGAGGGTTCAATTACGCAGTTTAATGATGCGTTGAGCTACGACACAAACTATGCCGAGGCGCATCTGGGCCTTGCCGCCGCATTGGACCGACAAGGTAAGACCGCAGAGGCCGCGGCAGAACGTCAGAAGGCCGAGGCTGTGAAGAGAGCGGGAAATCCTTAGTGCATTGCACCGTTTTAGCGGGAAGATGTCATCATGACATTGGGTGATCATTTCGTGTACAGCTCTTCGGGGCGTTCGCTATAATTCAGCGCAATGCGGAAGGGGTGTTGTCATGGTCTTTCTACTTTCTGCAGTCGTCCCAATCACAATTGACCTGCTGATGATACGAGCCTGAGATAGGACCAACTTGAAACGCAAATTAACTGATTTGAATCGCCGCAGGTTTATTCGATCTCTCAGCCGTACTGCTCTTGTACTGCCGTTCGCAGATATTCTGGCGCTGGCTTCGCCACTACAGCAGCAGGCCCCGCAACCGTCAAAGGGCCTTGGCCCGCAGGAACGAAGCTACGATGCAAAGCCTGCACTACCACCGCCTGGAGAGAAATCCCCGATTGAGGATATGCCGCTGGGTGTGAGTTTTCTTGATGTTGCAAAGGAAGCTGGTCTGACGAGTAAGACTATCTACGGAGGTGAAGCAAAGAATAAGTACCTGTTGGAAACCACAGGATGTGGCTTGGCGTTTTACGATTACGACAATGACGGTTGGCTGGATCTGTTTCTCGTGAATGGGTGGCGGTTGGAGGGTTTTCCGGCAGGACAGGAGCCTAGGTGCCACCTGTTCAAGAACAATCGAGATGGAACGTTTACCGATGTGACCGCCGGTTCAGGTCTGGAGCATAAGACTGGATGGGGTCAAGCGTGTTGCGTTGGTGACTACAACAATGACGGCAATGATGATTTGTTTGTCACGTACTATGGGCAGAACGCTCTTTACCGGAATAACGGCAACGGAACGTTCACCGATGTGACACAGCAGGCCGGCTTGATCCAGCCCGGGCCAAAAGTGCGATGGAATACGGGATGCACGTTTGTCGACTACAACCGGGATGGGCATCTTGATTTATTTGTGGCCAACTATGTCGACTTTGACTTAAAGACTGCTCCGATTCCGGAGGATGGGCCTTGTACGTACAAGGGAATGCTTGTGGCGTGCGGCCCGCCTGGGTTACCAGGTGGGAGGAATATTCTCTATCAGAATAATGGCGATGGTACTTTCACTGATGTCAGTGAGAAATCAGGCATGTGGACTGCGGTGGGAACCTATGGGCTTAGCGTCGCGGCTTCGGATCTAGATAATGATGGGTGGCCGGATATCTATGTAGCGAATGATTCGGCGCCAGCTACGCTTTATTTAAATCAGAAGGACGGAACATTTCGCGATATCGCGATTGAGGCCGGAGCGGCATTGTCGGCGGAGGCTAAACCGCAGGCAGGGATGGGAGTCTCCATCGGAGACTATAACCACAGCGGTAATTTCGACATCGTAAAGACAAACTTTGCTGGTGATACAGATTCGCTTTATACCAACATGGGCGATGCGACGTTTGAAGATCATACTTATCCGAGTGGGCTGGGGGAGAATACGCGGCTGCTCGGCTGGGGTGTTGGATTTTTCGATATGGACAACGATGGGTGGCTCGACATTCTGATGTCGAATGGCCATGTATACCCTGAGGTGGATAAGTCGAAGGCCGATCTGAAGTACGCAGAGCATAAATATCTTTATCGGAACCTGCATAACGGCCGTTTCCAGGACGTTACGAATAAAGGTGGTCCTGGAATACTTGAAGACGTACCTGCTCGGGGCTGCGCTTTTGGCGACTATGACAACGATGGGGATTTGGACATCGCCGTAAATTGCATTAATGCTGGCCCTCAACTTTTGCGCTGCGATTCGACGCTGAATCGTAACTGGATCAAGATCAAATTGGTCGGAGTGAAGTCGAATCGTACCGGGATTGGAAGCCGGGTGATTGTAACTGCAAAGACAACGCCCGATGCGGCGAAGCCTTCGAGGCAGCTTGATGAGTTGCGGAGCGGGGGTAGCTATTTTTCGCAAAATGACATGCGCCTTCACTTCGGGCTGGACCAGGCTAAAAAAGTTGACATGGTGGAGATACGCTGGCTCAGTGGGCAGGTGGATCAACTCAAGGACCTTGAGGCTAACCAGCTTTATGTGATTCAAGAGGGTGGAAAGATATTGAAGGCTGGTCCTCTGAAAGCGGCGAAACGCAAGGGCTAAATGACAGAGATTGTTTGACAGCGAAGCGTGGAGAGGTGACACTCAAGCATCATGCGACTAACCCTTTTGAGTCTTCTGACGATTCTTTCGCTCTCTGCCACAAGCCACGCACAGGTTCCTGTCTTCAAGACAACTCCAGAAGGCAGCAGCATCAACTTTTACGTGAAGGCGTCGGTGGCTCTTGTCGGTAAGTTCGACAAGTGGAAAGCCTCACTGAAGTTCCCCTCTTCCGATGTAACGAGCGGCGTACTAGACATTCGGATTGATGCTGCGACAGTAAACACTGGGAGCGGCATGAAAGACAAAAAGCTGAAGAGCAAAGACTTTTTCGATGTGGAAGAGTCGCCGGCGATCACCTTCCATTCAACGAAGGTTGTGCAGACTGGGCCGACGTCCTTTGATGTGATGGGAGATTTTTCGATTAGAGGAGTGTCCAAGCCTGAGACGCTGAAGTTGACGGTTTCGGGCAAGGGTACTGGCAACGGCGTCGTCAAAGGGATTATGGCGTTCGATCGCAAGGATTATGGGATGACGAGCGGAATTCCCTTTGTGAAGATCGCGGACCGAGTTGAAGTAGATGTGGACTTGAAGGTACAGCAGATCAGCGGGCCTCGGCTGGTTTACAAAGAGTAGAGACTCCCGGTTTAACTATTCGGAGCGCAAAGCGTTCATGGGATTGATTGACGCAGCTCGCTGCGCCGGGATGATGCTGGCAAGTAGCGCGCAGAGTGCGAGGGCCAGCACAGATCCACCAATCACCACGGGATCCCAACCCTTCACCTGATAGAGTTGGGCGGCGATCAAACGCGAGCAAGCAATTGATGCAGGAATTCCTATGAGGAGTCCGATGAGAATCTGCACGAATGCTCCACGCAGAATCAGGCGAATGACGTTGGCCCGATTCGCACCGAGTGCCATACGCACGCCAATCTCGTTGGTTCGTCGCACGACTGTGTAAGCCGTTACACCATAGAGGCCAATGGCTGCGAGGACGAGGGCGAGGATGCCGAAGAATCCGGTCATCTGTGCGACAGCACGCTGCTGGTCAAAGTTTGAATCCACTTGCTCCTGCATGGTCTGAATTCCCAGCAGGGTGAGGTTGGGATCCACGTCGCTGAGTGCACGGCGTACCTGGGCTTCGAGGCCGTCCATGCTTCCGTGCAGTTGGAGTACGGCTCCTTCGATGAAGTGGGTACTGTCGTCAATTGACTGCATAATTGGTATGTCGTAGTGAACTCGCTGAGGAAGCGGCAGGAAGAACATCGGGTTAGGCGGGTCGGTGCTTGCGGGATTGTTGTACTTTGCGTTGCGGACGATTCCAACAATCTCAAAGGTGTTGCCGTATTGAGGCAGGTCGAGGCCGAAGTGAGCACCTATCGGCTCTTCTCCTGGTTTGAAAAACCTGTGCACGAAGCTCTCATCGACGACCACCACGTTTTGGGTTGACGCAGTGTCCTGCTCGGTGAGGGTGCGCCCGCGGAGAAGGTGTTGACCCATGGTCTCGAGGTAGCCGGGGCTGACGTGATCCCACGAAGAGTCGACGTTGTCTGTGACGTTGGGCATGCCGTGGCCCTGGCGAATGATTAGTTCACCCCAGTTATCTTGCAACGGCGTGTATTGCGCGAGGGCGACACGCTGGACGCCTGGAATTTGGGAGAGGCGATCCTGAAGCTCGCGATACATTGCGTCGAGCTTCGGCGCTGGGTACGAGGAGAAGGGCGCGGTGAGATTGATCGTTACGCGATGATCGGTTTCGTAGCCGAAGTCCTGATGCTGCAGCTTTCCGAGACTTCGCGTGAGGAGGCCGGCGCCGGTGAGCAAGATCACGGACAATGTTGCTTGAACGATAACAAGTGCTTTTTGGGAGAAGGAAGAACTGTCTCGAGTACTGCGATTGGCTCCGCGAAGTGCTTCTGCCGGGTCAGCGTGTGAGGTCAGCCACGCGGGAGCAGTCCCAAAGATGACGCCTGTGATCAGAGACAGCCCGAAGGCAAAGGCTAATACAGAGAGAGAAGGCGTTGCATCGATGGGAACGAAGGTAGCTCTATGAAAGGTGAGAAAGACCATTGCCTTAACGCCAAGATAGGCGACGCCCAGGCCCAGAAGGCCACCGAAGACGGAGAGGACGAGGCTTTCTGTCAGAGATTGCCGGATGAGTCTCTTACGAGAGGCGCCGAGGGCAAGACGGACGGAGACCTGTGCACGCCGTGCAACGCCTCTTGCCAGGAGCAGATTGGCTATATTGGCGCACGCGATAAGTAGGACAAGGCAGCAGACAGTGAGAAGGATGTGCAGGCTGTCTTTGTAGTTGGCTTTCATGACGCCTACGCCAGTTCCAGCGGGAACGACCCGGATGGTCTGCTTGGGGAGAGCTGCTTTGACTCCCGAAGCCCACTCAGCGGGCATGCCGCTGTCATTGACGAGCCAGACCCGGAGGAGATTTGTAAGGCGCGCTGGAAGTGCGTCTGGAGTGGCACCGGGGCGAAGACGTCCGATGACACGCAGCCACGCTGGGAAGCGGTTTAGAAGCGAGTTGGTGCCACGGAAGAGTGGTTCCTGTTGGATGGGAATCCATACTGCAGGAGGATCGCTGCGGAGCGTTTCGCCGAAGAAGCCGGGGGGAGTTATGCCGATGATCGTAATTGGATGGCCGTCGAGAATGAAGGACGAGCCAACGATTTTGGGATCGGAGCCGTATTCCTGTTGCCAGGCGTGATAGCTCAACATGGCGACTGGTGCGGCTGTGAGCGCGTCGTCAGCGGGGATTATGGTGCGGCCAGTGAATGCGGGTACGCCGAAGGTGGAGAAGTAGTTGCCGCTGACGAACTCGCCGCGTAGTGGCTTGGCGATGCGGTCGCTGTCGCCGCGGCGGGCGCTGAGTTCGGTTCCGCCAGCTTGAAAGGCTGCGAGTTCAGCGAATTCAGGGGTTGTTTCTTTCATGCGCAGGTAGAAGGGGTAGGAGAACATTCCCCAGTTTTCCTGTGGGCTGCCTTGAATGCAGCAACTGGATCCGTCGCCGATGCGGTAGAGGCTGGTGGGATCGACTACGGGGAGGGATTTAAGCATTACGGTGTTGATAAGAGAGAAGATGGCGGTGGTAGCGCCGATGCCCAGAGCCAGTGTCAGAAGGGCGGTGAGCGTGAAGACAGGGGAGAGACGCATCTGGCGGATGGCGTAGGCGATGTCTTGTCGCAGAGTTTGCATGGGAGCCTCTGCGGTTCATACGAGGATTTCGGGAGAGATGTTCCGAATATTTTTCTGATGGTGGTTATGGGTGTTTTTGCAGGGTTTTTGCCGAAAACCGGTGTTTGGTTGTGGTTTTTTGCTGGTGTAATCGTGGTGTTTTGCGTGGTGAACGTGGTGTTTTGGACGTCACTTTTCCGGTGCTGAAATATGCGCCACAGTTTTGAGATTTATTTTTGCCTCTCTTTATTGGGATTCGGTTGCTGGGATGGAAGTGGCTATGCCGATCGCCGGTGAGGTGGAACTGTTGCCTGGGGCGGAATCGTGAATGAATGGTGGCGACTGGTTTTGCGGCCGTGTTTGCGATGTCAGTCGCGACGGGGGTTGTGATGGTGACGATTCGCACTATGTTTTCCATGACGTTGATGTTGGAGGCAGTCCTGTTGTTTGCTTTGCCGGGGCATGGCTTGCAGCAAGATCAAGCGAAGGACAGCATGGCGGGAATGGATATGAGCGGCGGCAAAGGCAAGATGAATGACATGGCCGATATGAAGAGCATGGGGCCGAGCATGGCGGCGATGGCGGGGCATATGACGATCACTCCTGTGTGGCCGAAGCAGCCGGGCGACGAGGCCAAGGCCAAAGAGGTGGTGGCTGCCGCGAAGGCGGCCATCGAGCGGTATCAGGACTATCGCAAGGCCCTGGCGGATGGATACGTCATTGCGAACCCGAAGCTGGAGCAGCCGCAGTATCACTTCACCAAAGAGTCGAACGCGCGGGATGCCGACTTCCACTTCGATCCGACCAAACCTACTTCGCTGCTTTACCGGCGCACTCCGTACCAGCAATACAAGCTGGAGGGGGTGATGTATACGGCGCGGCCGACTGCAACGGAAGAGGATCTGAATGAGCGGATCCCGCTAAGCGTCGCGCGGTGGCATGAGCATACGAACTTTTGCGAAGCTCCGGCAGACAAAGTGAAGGACTACCAAGCTGTACATCCCAAGTTCGGTATGTTTGGATCAATTCGAACGAAAGAGGCTTGTGAAGCAGAAGGCGGAATCTTTCACCCGTTCATGTTTACGTGGATGATCCACGTATTCCCTTACGAGAGGGATTTCAAAGATGTGTTCTCGATGAACGATGATGTGGCCCACGTGCAATGAGTGCTCTGAGCGCTAGGGGCGCTGAGGCTTAGTGTTGCCAGAGATGCCGGACGGTGCCGTCGGCCAGGGTTTCGTCACCGGGTTGAACTCCTGCTGGGCAACGGCCTTTGTACTTTTGATCTTCGATTGTCCTACTTCCGGTCTGGCCTTCGAAGACAGGAGTGAAGGTGGCGAAGGCTTCGGAGTGGGTACGGGTCTCGTCGATGACGGTGACGACTGCCTTTGTCAGTATGGCCGAGTCGCCGACGACGCACCTCATCTCGGTGGTGTGACTGCCGCCTTGAATAATGTCAAAGACCTTTGTGCAGGTTTTGATTGTTCCCTTTCTTGCCTCAGCCTGCTCGTCAAAGGCATGGCTGCGGCATAGGGTGAAGGTCTTGATGTCGGTCTTGTTGGTGGAGTTTGAGGTGGTGGCGAGCCGCACGGACCATAAGCCTTCTTTGAGAGGAGGCGTTTCTGCGGCGTGGGTAGTGGCGAAGGAGAGAAGGATTGCCGAAGCAGCCAGGTAAAGATTTTTCATCGCGGTTCTCCGGGACGTGGCTGTGGGCCTGCGCTCAGTGGCTTTGAGGCCGCAACGTATCAGGTACGATGCGCGG
>Ga0302227_10000316_pt1 | contig 46601 bp, 29 predicted proteins | sample II_Palsa_N1_1_FD_193525 | JGI IMG/M metagenome (GOLD analysis project Ga0302227, IMG submission 193525) | Peat permafrost microbial communities from Stordalen Mire near Abisko, Sweden - II_Palsa_N1_1 | ecosystem: Environmental > Terrestrial > Soil > Palsa > Peat permafrost | place: Sweden... | reverse complement strand
TATCCCCCAGCCCAGGTTGATCACCATCACATCCTTATGACTTTTAGCGATGCCGAACTTTTGTTCTGCCAGGGCGATCAAACTCGAATCGTTTTCGATATACGTTTGCACGCCGGTTTTCTCCGTGATGATCCTGGTCAGGCTTTGTCCCGCTGATTCCAGGTAGGTGTAGTTAATTCCTTCCGTAGCATTAATAAAGCCGGGCATGCCGATACCGATACCCGCAATTTTTTCTTTGGGGATACCGGTTGCGGCGATGTACTCATTGATATAATTAATCAGGGTGGAAAGGGCGTCGGGGTTACCAAGCAGCTTCAATTCTGTCATGGCGATATCGGCTACCGGGTTATTCAGCAAATCCAGCATCTGGATGCGGGTGGACAGCTGATCCATCGCTACTGTTACAATGTACATCGCCGTGGGCTGCAGCGAATACATCAGCGGCCTTCTGCCGCCGCTCGATGGGGCGTAGCCCTGTTCGATCACGAAGCCTTCTTCGATCAGCTCGTTGATCGATTTACTTACGGATGGGATGCTCTTGTCTAAAATCTCGCTCAGCTCGGCACAGGATAAAGCCTTATCAAAATAAAGACGTTTAATAATAACATTCTTTAATTCGGCGCTTTTAACAATTTTAGTTCTAAGTTCCATTCAATAGTCAATATTATATTCGCTTAACAAACTAATTGAAAAAAAATCAGAAAACCTAATACTTTATAATTTTTTTTAATAAGTTAAATTATGTTTTAAAAAAAATAAGATATGTATACTCAAAAAGAATAAATTATCGTATTTAATTAATTTCTTAAACAAAAGAAAACATAAGTATTCAACAGTATTTAATATTGCGATAAACGGTTTAATAAAATTGTTATAAGGCTAATATATGATTAATACATAAATATCCTTCGAAAAAAATAAATAATATTAAATCCAACAGCATAATTTTCACTTTAATTATACGTTTTACAATTCATCAGTAAGTTGATTTGGTATTACAGCAATTGGCTCGATTAGATGGCGTAGCATTTTTAAACGGCGGAACTTTTCGGGATTGCAGGGATAAGATTGACTACAGTATGTGTTGACGGCTCCCATGTTTTTTTTGTAAGCTAGGTGAGTATTAAAACCAACAAGGCTAACTCACCCAGTTAAATAAACCTGCACTCGCTTTTCTCCAATTATTTGAATTCTACAAATAACGGATTGATTTCTTCAAACACCCTATACCACTTGCTTACCATCTTTGCATTATAAAAAATGCAATCAAATGGAAAATAAAAATAAGATAGCCTTAGTAACCGGCGGTAGCCGCGGTTTAGGCAAAGACATGGCTTTACAACTTGCTAAAAAAGGCCTTGATGTGATTATCACATATAACAGCAAAGCAAATGAAGCCAAAAATGTAGTGGCCGAAATTGAAAAAACCGGACAAAAAGCAGCAACGCTTCAGCTTAATACAGGTGACATAAAAAGCTTTGATTCTTTTGTTGGTCAACTTACAGCTATCCTTGGTAAAACATTTAATACCAGCCACATTGATTTCCTGATTAATAATGCGGGCGTTGGTGGCTATAAATTGATAGATGAAGCAACCGAAGAGTTTTTTGATGAATTGCTAAACGTACATTATAAAGGTGTTTACTTTTTAACACAAAAGGTAATCCCGGTGATGAATGATGGCGGCGGTATAGTTAACGTATCCAGCGCACTTACACGTATTGCAGTGCCAAGGTCATCGGCTTATGCATCAATGAAAGGTGCTATAGAAGTATTTACCCGTTATATAGCCAAAGAATTAGGTTCGCGCGGTATCAGGGCCAATGTGATAGCGCCAGGTGCAGTGTTAACAGATTTTGGTGGTGGCCATCTTAGAGAGAGCAAAGAATTACAACAATTTATAAGTAGTGTTACCGCTTTAGGCAGGCCTGGCGAGGCAGATGATATTGGCGGCGTAGTTGCCTTTTTATGCACCGAGGATGCAAAGTGGGTTAACGGCCAGCGGATAGAAATTTCTGGCGGAATGCAATTGTAGTAAAATGCATCAAACAGCGGCATATAAAGAATGATGTGCCGCTGTTTTGTTTTAAATGCCAGCAATTACTAAATTTGAATTTTACAACAACAAAATGATTACTAATTCTACATTGGATGACTTTTATAAACGGAACGGTGCGCCGCTTCCGGATGGCATCACCAAAGAAATTGGCCATTTTAATGTTTTTGAGGCCGAGAAGCTGTTTGATAAAAAAACCGGCACCCGGATAATGCCCTACAGCCGCAGGGCCTACTATAAAATAAGCTGGATAAGAGGCAAAAGCAGAGCCGAATATGCCGATAAAATAATCGACATACCCAAAAGCGCGCTGCTATTTGCAACACCCAAGATCCCGTATAACTGGATACCCGAAGATGGCGATCAAACGGGTATGTTCTGCATTTTTACTGCCGATTTTCTTTTGCCGCACAAAGCCGGTGTTAGCTTGGATGATCTGCCTATATTTCAGCCCGGGCAACTGCCGGTATTCCAAATTTCGGAACAAGAGGTTACCGAGATCGAGTACATCTTCAGAAAAATGCAGAAAGAATTAAGTGCCGATTACAAATACAAGTATGATCTGCTGCGAAACATGGTATTGGAGCTTATCCATTACGGGCAAAAGCTTCAGCCTGTATCAGCAATCAGCGCTGCGCAAAATGCTTCAGAACGGATATCGTCGCTATTTATAGAATTGTTGGAGCGCCAATTTCCGCTGGAATCACTACATCAACGTTTAACCCTGCGTACCGCGAAAGATTATGCTGATAGGTTAGCCGTACACGTAAATCACCTGAATAAAGTATTAAAAGAAGTTACCGGGCACACAACCACCGAGCTTATCAGCACCCGGATTATACAGGAAGCCAAAATCCTGCTCAAACAAACCAACTGGAATATTGCAGAAATAGCCTATACCTTAGGCTTTGATGATCTTGCACATTTTTCTAACTTCTTTAAAAAACAAACTTCGTTTGCCCCGGCAGCATTCAGGGCTTAATTTAAAAAATACAACTACGCTCGCTTTTATTTGACGGGTAATATCGTTATGTAATCCCGGGATATAATTACTTAGCTGCCGCCCAGAATATGGCATTGGTGAATAATCTTTTATAATCTTCACTCTCAAATAATATCGGCGAATGGCCCATAAAAATATAAACGTTACGAGCTTTATAATTTAAATTAGTCCATACTACCGGGTGGTCGCCACCCATTTTAATATCGGAATTGGGCTGATAGGTTGATTCATCAACAGTGGCTAACACATGCACACTTGGCCGGGGATCTTTATCATAGGTATACCATTCCTCTTTTTCAACTATAAAAGTTGGCGGTATGCCCTTCATCACCGGGTGCTGCTTATCTTCTACATCAACTGTGGCTTTTGCAAACGTTGCTATATAGTTTTTAAACCTTATACCGCCCATAAACTGACTAAACCAGTCCCACATCGGGTAACCATCAAATTCGCCCAGTAATGTAGCATGGTGAAAGCCAATCCACCCTCCCCTGCCCTCAGTAATATATTTTTCAAAAGCCTCAACAGCCTCCTTTTTCCAGGCATAAGGAGCATAATCCAATTGGATAAATAATTGGTATTTGGATAAGAATTTGTCATTAATACTATCCGTATTTTGAATATAATCAATACTAAAATTGCTGTCTGCCGCTAGTTTATCAAGCCAGATTCTTGCGGCTTTAGAGTATTCGATGTGATGACCACCATTTTCATACAGAGCTATTACATGAAAACGTGGTGCTTTAGTTTGCGCGTTTATTTCGCATACGCTAAAAATGCATAACAGCAATAAAATGATTTTTTTCATTTAGAGAGACAGGTAGATTTCGGCAGCAATTTATAAAAAATCTCCTGAGATTTAACGCATTAATCCATAAAGCGGATTATTTATGGGTAAGGAACTACTTAGAGGAATCGCGGATATTGAAAGTGGTTTTAAGCGTAATTGCCTGCGTTTTTTCGTTTAATAAAGGAAAGTTCAATTTATTTAGTAAAACGGTTATTACGTTTTCGGCAATTTTTTCAATTGGCTGCGCGATAGCCGTTATTGGTGGTGAATGTAGTTTGAATACATCATAATCATCAAACGAAACCACAGCCAGATCTGTCGGAACCTTTATTCCTAGCTGCTGAATTACCTTTAACCCACATGAACCAATATGATCGGTGCCAAAAAATACGGCATCCAGTTCAGTGTGCTTTTTTAAATACTCGGCTAACGGTTCCAGTATAAAATCTTCATTTTGGTTGAATAAGATTTCCTTAATAACCGGTTGCAGGCCTTTTTCTTTCATGGCATTTTTATATCCCTTAATCCGGTCCTGCATCTGTGTTTGTTTTGATGCGAAAGTAATATAGGCGATATTTTTCTTCCCCCGATCAATTAAATGGCTGGTAGCATTATAGGTGCTAAACCGGTTATCCACTTCAATATAATCAGTAGCTATATCAGGCAAATACCTATCAAAAAGCACTACGGGTAAATTCTCTTTCAGCAGAGATTCAATATCACCTTCAATGCCCTCGGGAGGAGCAATAATATAGCCATCAACATGCCTGTCGCGGAACATGGCAATCAGTTCCTGTGTTTTTCGGGTATCGTTATTGGTGCTGCAATAAATGATCTTATAACCATTTTGATAGGCCCTATTTTCGATAAACCTTGCAATTTTGGCAAAAAACGGGTTAGAGATATCTTCAACCATCAACCCAATAATATTGGATTTACCTGAACGCAGGCTTTGCGCAAGCGAATTTGGCCTGAATCCAACTTCGTTTACAAACTTCAGCACCCGGTCAACCATTTCGTCACCTATGCGCATTTCTTGCGCTTTTCCATTCAAAATAAACGAAATGGTAGTTTTGGATACGTTTAGGCTCTTGGCAATATCATTAATTGAAAGTTTCTTATTCACTAATTTTAAAGATACAAATTGTTTACACTTTTTCGGTTTAGCTACGCTTTATAATTTTTTTACGTAGACATTTTTTTATTCAGTTTTTTATAAAATATTCCAAACATCGCTATAGGAATATAGCAAATGATAGGCAGATAATATGCCGTAGCAACATTGTTATTGGCAATCAATCCCATTAAATGCGGAAAAATTGCGCCGCCTACCAGCCCCATAACGATAAACGACGATGCTTGTTGTGTACGTTCGCCCAAGTTCTTCAACCCCAGACTAAAAATTGTTGGGAACATGATGCTAAAAAAGAAGTTGATAAACAACAAGGCTACAAAAGATACGACCCCAAATTCTTGCGCAACAATTAAACACATGCAAATATTTGCGATGGCAAATATACTAAGCAGCTTATATGGAGCTATATATCGCATTAAAAATGTCCCTAAAAACCGCCCGATAATGAGCATAACCATGCTTAACGAAAAAAAGTACCCTGCCTTTTCATCGCTGATATGCATTATCTCGTGCCCATAATTAATAAAATAAGCCCATGTACCGGCTTGCGCAGCCACGTTAAAAAACTGGGCTATAGCCGCAAATATCAAGTGCTTATGGCTAAATAATTTACTTTTAGAATGATCAGAATTCGTATTTATGTTCGAAATCTCTCCCGACGGATGGTTGTATTTTATGGCAGGCACCTTTACAAAAAAAAACAGTATTGCTATTAAGGTGATCACCGCACCGATAACCGCATACAGGTTTCTTACCGAAACCAGATCATTTGAATGTGACTGGCCTGTTTTTAAGATGAAATAACTACCTATAAGCGGACCAGCAACCCCGCCTAAACCGTTGAATGACTGTGAAAAATTGATGCGTTGATCGCTGGTACGCGGATCGCCTAACGAAGCTACAAATGGGTGGGCTACAGTTTCGAGCGTTGCCAGGCCGCAGGCAAGAATGAATAATGCCAGCCTGAAAAAATTAAATGATTGCGCATCTGCCGCAGGTATAAACAAGAATGCCCCTGCCGCATAAAGTATCAGGCCCAGCAGAACTCCATTTTTGTAACCGAATTTCTTCATGAAAAAACCGGCAGGAATTGCCATGATGAAATATGCCCCGAAAATGGACAATTGTACCAGCGACGACCGTGATTTGGAAATCTGCAACACGTTTTGAAAATGCCTGTTCAGCACATCGCCCAGGGTAAGGGCAATCCCCCAAAGCAAAAACAGCATGGTCACAAAAATGAGTGTGATCAGGTATTTACGTTCGGTAAACTTGGGTTTATTATCCACTAACAGCTTAATAATTGGTTGTGTAAATTAATTAAATAATTTCTTCACTTTTAGTATCTCTTTCGAAATTAAAAAATGCTTAACCGATTTATACCTGTTTTATTTAGATGTAATAAATATTAAGCCATTATTTTGAGGGATTGTAAACGGCAACCGCTACCCTCGAATCTGCACAACCGTAATACAAAAACCACTGGTGATTTAAATACGCCATACCTTCGGTAAACACTGTACCTGCAGGGTATTGTCCGCTTTTTTCAAAGGATGCTTCGGGGATAAAATAAGGCTTATCCAACCTGCCAATCACCTTTTCCGGATCTTTCAATGAGAATAATGCCTGCCCACCACAGTAAGTATCCGATGCATAGTTTTTATCACCATCAGTAGCGCTGTTTTTGCCATTATAAAGCAATACGATGCCTTTATCGGTAATGATGGATGGCGGCCCGCATTCTGTAAACACGCTATCAAAATAGCCTTTTCTCGGCGAAAATAGAATTTTCAAAGTTCCGTCTGCATTGGTTAATGGAGTCCAGTAAACCAAATCTGTAGATGTTGCGGCATAAACATTGCCTTCGCCCCAGTACATCCAATATTTGCCGTTTAGCTTGGCTATTACCTGCTTGCCATTTACTATTTTAGTAACTATTGAGGCTGATTTGGATGCCATGTTAAAAAATCGCCCATGGTATGCCTCTTTAAAAACAGGACCAAATTTCTTCCATTTAAACAGATCTTTTGATGTTGCGGCTGCCAGTCGTGGTATTTTGTGGTTCCATTCGGTATATAATATCAGGTAAGTACCATCGGCTGTTACAGCCACGCGTGGGTCTTCACAGCCGCCTGTCCATTCAAACTCTTTTACATTATCATCCGCAGGAAAAAGCACCGGTTCGGCAAAGCGTTTCATCTTAAGGCCATCCATGCTTTCAGCTATACCTATTCGGGATGTACGCTGGCTAATGCCCTTCCCCGAATTATCTTCGGAACGATAAAGCACATAGATTTTCCCATTCTTTACCGCAGCGGCCGGATTAAAAGTATCGTTCGATTCCCAATGCCATAACTTTTGGTTAATCGGATCGAAAAACACTTTTGAGGTATCGGGCGAAATAATGGGATTGACATTAGCAGCTCTTATAAATGGACCAAGTGCCCAATTGGGCAAATCTTTATTTTGTGCTTTAACGGATATGCCATATAGCAGGCAGGCGGTAAAAACTAATGAATATTTTAACATAATTATTTATTAAATGATGGCGGGTTAACGCCTGTTCCCCAGTTTTTATCCGGGTATTGCGATAAGGTATAGGTTATTTTTCCACCGTTTTTAATTACGCTGTATGGGATCCAGGTACTATCCCAGCGTTTGCCGTTAATGTACATTGCAGTTACATACGGTTTGGTTTGTGAACCACCGCTGATGGACAATATTTTGCCATTGCTCAGATGGAGTTTTACCGATGAAAACGACGGACTGTTAACGGTAAACCCAGCGTAGCCCGGTATCATCGGGTACATCCCAATCCCCGCGAAAACATACCACGCACCCATCGCGCCAAGGTCATCATTACCGGGCAGGCCATTGTCTTTATTGTGGTATTGCTCTTTTATAATGCGCCTAACCAATGCCTCTGTTTTGTACGGAGCACCAGCCCAGTTATAGGTCCACGGTGCCTGAAAATCGGGTTCGTTTCCAGCGGCATACCAGGGCTGGCCGTAATCAGCATCAAGGCGGATAAAGTATTCGTCAAGCCTTTTTTCGGTAATTTTTTTGCCGCCGATTGTATCCATCAATTTTGCCAGATTGAAAGGAACCAGCCAAAAATAGGTTTTATAACTCGCTTCGCGCATATCATCGTTCTGACCTCTCCAAGTACCATCCACATTTCGTGAGCGCAGCCAACCGGTTTGAGGGTCATAGATATTCTTCCATTTTTGAGCGCTCAGCAAATATTTGTTGTAAATATCCCTATCACCTGCACTTTGTAAGGCAAATTGGCCGATGGCAAAATCCGCAGAATTATATTCCAAACTCATGGATGCTTGTGCATAGCCTTGCTTTTGATATTGATCCAATTGCGGGCGGGTTAACTCATTTTGAGATTTTGTGCCTATTACCTCGGCACCTCTCCGCATAACAGCTAACGCTGCCTTGGTATCGAAATTGGTTGCCCCATAGGTATATGCATTGGCTACGATAATAGAAGTCGGGTCGCCCTGCATAATGCCAGTTTCAACATTGGCCATTACCCATCGTGGAAAACCGCCGCCGGATTGCTGCGCAAATTCAACTAATGATTGCACCATATCGCCGGTTTGCTTTGGCGCAAGCATAGCTAACAAAGGAATTGTTGTGCGATAAGTGTCCCAGTTACTAAATTCGGTGTAATCGGTAAATCCTTTGGCCTTTTTTACTTTATTATCCGCGCCCATGTATTCGCCGTTAACATCATTCGCGATGCTTGGGTGCACAAATGCGTGATATAGGTGGGTGTAAAATTGCGTTGTAAGGTCATTATCACTGCCCGATACTTCAATCTTACCTAAATAATGATTCCATGCTGCAACGGCATTATTTTTTACCGCGGTGAAGTCCCAGCCGGGGTTTTCGGCCTTAAGATTTCCCCTTGCATTTTTTAACGATACATAGGATAAAGCAAATTTATAATGAATGACTTTATGTGCCGATACATCAAATGTAAAATAAGCACCAGAATTTTCGCCGCTTGCCTCAGTTGATGATGGGCTAATGTTGCCATCTTTCCATGTACCTGTTTTAGTTGGCGTAGCATCAAACTCAGCTACAAAATAAACCTTGTAATCAGTTTTAATCCCACAGAATGAACCGCCATCGGCATAACCTTCGCATTTACCCGGCCCGGTAATGGTGATGTGCGCATCCATTATTTTAGTGGCATTGATGCCTGAGCCTATGATGATGGTTGCCTCTTTAGTGGTGTCTGCAAAATGGTATTGCGCCATACCTGTACGTTTGGTATCTGTCAATTCGCAATCAACATTTTCGCTGCCCAGGTTTACGCGGTAGTACCCGGCCATTGCTTTCTCCATATGATATCCTGGTTTATAACCTTTCATATCATTAGGTGATGCCGTAAGGCTACCGTTTAAAGGCAACGTAGGGAAATTACCCATGTGCGGGCACCCCGCGCCGCTTAATTGGTTTACTACAAAACCTTTATTCTCATCAAAAAAAGTAGTAGTAAATTGCACCATCCCAAACGGATAAGTTGCGCCCGGAAAGGTAAAACCAGCCTCGAGATACATCTCTTGCAGACTTTTGCCCTTGCCTTTTGTTCCGATCATCGTGTTAACCATGGCGGCATAATTAACCCCGGCAGCTTTTTGTTGGGCGCGAGAAACGAATGAGCAGCAACTCAATACTATATAAAACAAAAGTGCAAAGTAGTATGGAACGTGTTTTTTTATCATGAGTAGATCTTAAATTATTAGTTATTATCAGCACTTTTTACTGATACTGAAAATGGTTTGTCTTCCTGCTGGATGCCTCTTTGCAGTTGTGGCTGATCACCCATTTCAAAATGCAGCAGGCCGCCGTTCGCGATGTCGCTGTATTTTATCCAGTTGTGGTTGTAAACTTGTCCATTTAAATTGCCGGATTGGATATACACATTTTTGTCGCTGTTGTTATTGGCCTCGATCACAAACTTTTTGCCGTCTTCCATGGTAATGGTGATCTTTTTAAATTCAGGACTACCAATAACGTATTGATCAGTACCCGGGCAAACGCTGTAAATGCCCATCGCACTTAGCACATACCATGACGACATTTGACCTTCATCCTCATCACCCGGATAACCGTTTTCAGTTGAATTATATAATTTGCTCATCACCTCGCGGATATGCTGCTGCGCTTTCCATGGCTGACCGGCATAATCATACAAATAGATCATGTGGTGAATAGGTTCATTGCCTTGTGCGTATTGGCCCATGTTGCCGAGTTTCATCTCCGTCATTTCGTGAATCACCTGGCCGTAAGCGCCGACTTTAATAGTTGGTGGCAAGGTGAATACCGAATCAATCTTATCTGTAAAGTTTTTATCACCGCCAAACAGGTTAATCAGCCCTTGCTCATCATGAAATACCGACCAGATCCAGTGCCAGGCATTACCTTCGGTATAAGGACCGCCCCATTCCAACGGGTCAAAGTTTGGTGCGAATTTGCCGTCCTGATCCCTACCACGCATAAATTTGGTGGCTGGGTCCCAAAGGTTTTTGTAGTTGTACATCTGCTTGGCAAATATTTCTTCGTAAAAAGTATTGCCGGTAACTTTAGCCAATTGATAGGCGCAAAAATCATCATAAGCGGATTCCAACGTTTGCCCAACCGAACCTTGCGACTCCGGGAAAGGGATATAACCTATCGTCCAGTATTGTTTCCAATATGGCCGCCCGTTAGCCGAGCCCCATGGGCCTTTATTTGTGGCTTCGTGAAAATAAGCTTCGAGTGCTTGCTTTGGGTCGAAGGTGTGGATACCTTTTACCCAGGCATCGGTTAATAGCGAGATAGCATGGTTACCCAGCATCCCACCAGTTTCGCCCGGCTGCGACCAGGCCGGTAGCCAACCCATTTGTTTTTGGGCATCTAACAACGCCTGCACATACTGGCCCTGCATTTTAGGATGCAGGATACAATTTAAAGGAAATTGCGCCCTAAAAGTATCCCAAAACCCATTATCAGTATACATGTAGCCATCGTGAATTTTGCCATCATACGGACTGTAGTAATAAGGTTTGCCTGTTTTATCGTACTCAAAAAACTCATGCGAAAACAGATTTGCCCTGAATAAGCACGAGTAGAATGTTGCACGTTGCTCTTCTGATCCGCCCTCAACCAAAACCCGGTGGAACAGGTCGTTCCAAACCTTAAATGCGGCAGCTTTGGTGTCTTCCAATGTCTTTTGATTGCCTAATTCAGCATTTAGTGTTACCTCTGCCTGTTCAGGGCTGATGTATGATGAAGCAACTTTCGCCTGCACCGTAACGCCATTTTTAAATTTGATATAGGCACCTACCCCATTGCCTTCGGCTGTTAGGTTTTTGCTGTTGGTGGTGTTGGTTTTGTTTTCCCAGGTGCCATAGTCTTCAAATGGTTTGTCAAACACGATCACAAAATAATTCCTGAAATTTCCCGCTACCCAACGCACATTGTTTACCCAACCTATGATCTTATGTTCTTTCGGGAAGATCTTTACCATACTCATTTTGGTATAGCCATCTAACACTAAATATGAACTTGCTTTTGGGAAACTAAAACGTAAATGTGCACCTCTTGACGTAGGCGAAATCTCTGTAATGATGTGGTTATCCAGCGTTACTTTATAATAATTTGGTTTGCCGATCTCGTTTTTATGATCGAAACTCGCGGCACGCTCATTCTCGCCTACGGTTAGCTTACCGGTTACCGGCATTAACGAAAAAACAGCATAATCACTAACCCAGGGGCTGCATTGGTGTGTTTGCTCAAAACCGCGGATAGAATGTGTTTCATATTGATATTTAAAGCCCTCGCCGTTTTTGTTAGTCTGCGCTGTCCAGGCGTTCATGGCAAAAGGCAGCGAGGTTATCGGGTTTACATTACCCCACGATAATTCATATTTTGAGTTAGTGCCTTGCAAGGTATTGGCATATCTAACCAAATCAGGCTTTTGCGCAAAGCATGGTGTAGCAAGCAACAAAACAGCGCAAGCGAATAAACTATATTTCATTTTTAGCAAATGTTTTATAAGCGATAAATAACGAATCAAACAAATCTTCCTACCTGTTAAATCATCGCCAAGGGCACAGATTTAATGGCTTTACGTGGTTTTATGATATACAGATAAATCATCCCGCCCACCCCAACAATAAACATACAAACACTTATGATCTGGGCCTGGGTAAGCACTATCCCCAAAAAATGATACCTGATGGTTATGCGGATGAATTCAATAAAAAAGCGTTCTGTACCTATCAGGATCAAATAAAAATACGACATGAAACCGGCGGTGGTTACCCGTTTGCGAATAAGCCACATCACCGCGAACATCGCCCCGCAGATAACGATTTCATAAAAGGACGTTGGGTAAACACCCTGCGGTAATACATTACAATAATACCCCCTGCAACCGTTGATGTAAACCCCCTGGTTTAAAATATTGTGCGGAAAGTTAAACGACCACATCCAATCGGGCAGCCAGTGCAGTAATAATGGTTTGGGATGAGTATTAACAATCCCCCAGTCACCATCGCCCGAAAGCTGGCAACCGATGCGACCTATGGCATAAGCCAGCATAATACCGGGTGCGCCTACGTCAGACACATAGGCCAGTCGCATACCATTTTTTACGCCGATATAAAAAAAGGTAAGCATCCCAAATAAAAAGCCGCCGTAATAGGTAAACCCATTAGATGAAAATAACGTGCCAATAGGATCAATCATGAAGTAATTGAAGTGCTCAACACTATCAAACAATTTAGCACCTATAAACCCGATAAGGCCGGCCCAAAAAGTGATCCTGGCCATTAATTGGTACGGATGCACATTTACTTCAATAACTTGGGGTTGCGCAAGTTGCTGCTGCTTTCTGCTGTAATATGCCCAATATGCCCATGCCGATCCTAATACCAGCCCCCCTATCGGATTTCCGTGCCATGACAGGATAAAACTTTTAGGATCGAAGGCGAAAACTTTGTAATTAGTTATGATATATATAATCTTAAATCCCAATAAAAAGCCGGCAACAAAATTGATTAGTAATTCTATAAAAGAGGCAGGCTCACCAACGATGATTTTACGCTTAAAGGCATGTACAAGGCCCTGTGCTTCTTTCCTTTTAAACTCCGACACGAAAGCCAGGTAAGTAAAAAAAAAGGATACAGCGATAAAAAAACCTAAAGTTTGAACAGGCAGCGGTATTTGTACATGAAACAAATAAGCAACCAGATCAGAGAGCGTTGGAAACATAAGTTCTCTACAAATTTATATGCTTAAAGCAGTAAACACCACAACTAAATTGCTGTGGTGTTTATTGCAATATTAAAACCCTACCTGTACCCCTAAGTTAACCACTCGCTGGTTGATATAAGCATCACCCACCGTATTTGTTGAAATTTCCGGATCCTGCTGATATTTGTGATAATTATCCCAGGTGAACAAGTTATAACTGCTTAAATAAATGCTGCCGCTGCTCAAATGGAAAGGCAAATACTTGCTTGGAACTACATAGCGCAGTTCTAAAGTTTTTAAACGGATGTAATATGCATTTATTAACCAATAATCTGATGGATAAAACGTAGGGCTATTTACCGTAGTAGGGTTTTGCGTTAATCTCGGAAATTCGGCATTAGCTGCGTTCTGAGGTGTCCATGCTTGTTCCATTATAGGCTGGAACTGGCTTTGGAATGGTTCGATACCTGTGCCGGTTACGATGAAGCTGTAGTTAAATGATCCCTGGAATAATACGCTTATAGAAAACCCCTTGTAAGCTGCCTGCAGGTTTAAACCCAATACCGTATTTGGTAAATTAGGATATCCTATCGCGCGTTCGTCATCAACGTTTACGATACCATCATGGTTTAAATCCGCGTATTTAAGATCACCAGGTTGTATCACTTCACCATTATCAGGTACAGCCACTGCCTGGTCACCTATGTTACTTCCACCGTGGGCAGCTTCGTATTTATTGATAGTCGCAACATCGGCAGGAGTATAATAGCCTAAAAAGTGGTATCCAAATGGTTGGCCGATTGAGTGACCGGTTTGCGCTAACCATGGATAAGCCGGCTGTGGCTCATCTTCATACAAGATCTTGTTTTTAGCATAAGAAAAAACAAAGCTGGTATTAAACTGAACTTTACCAATATTACTATGGTATCCTATCTGACCATCTATACCCTGATTTTGTGTCTTACCCAGGTTTACAGCAGGCAAACCAACCCCCAAAATTTCTGATACCGATGCCGGTGTTATCAACTGATCGTAACGGATATTATGAAAATAGTCAATAGTTGCTGTTAATTTATTATCCTTCAATAAGTTCATATCAATACCAAAATCAAGCTCTTTTTGTCGTTCCCAAACTACGTTGTTATTGGCTAAACTACCTTCGGAATAGGTACTGTAAGGTGTAGGATTTTGCCCGAAACTGTAGGCTGACCCGCCTTGAACATAGTTTTGCGTATAAACATATTGGTTACCCGGCGCAGCATCCGAACCAACCACACCATAAGATCCCCTTACTTTAAACAAACCAAAAAACGGGAACAGGTTTTTAAAATAATTTTCCTTGTTCATGTTATAACCAAGACTCATTGCCGGGAAAATACCGAACTGATGGCCCGGTGCAAACCTGTCGGTACCATTATAGGCAGCATTAATATCAAATAAATACTTACCCGCGAAATCGTACCCACCCCTTAACGAAATACCTCTATATTTAGATGGTACACCAACCTGCGTTGGCGCTAATATGATAGCACTGTTTGCATAAGTTGTAGCGGCATCCTGGTTAAGCAGCAATAAACCTGTAACGTGGTTTAATGAGCCGAATGTCCTATCGTAATTGGCAAACAACTGTACGTTTACATCATTGGTATAAATGTCCGTTTGCCCGGTTTCTTCATATGGCGGGAACACATAAGCACCATTAGGGTTAAGTGTATAGGTATTGTTTGCGGCATTAAAATGGTATGACGGTATTGCCGAGCTGCTTGGCGTATTTTGAGCGGTATATTGCTCGGTGCTTGCATAGGCAACCCGTGCTGTTGCTGTAAGCCCCGGAGTAATGGCATCAAGCTTTTGGGCGGCGTTAAACAAAACGTTATAATCTGTTCTTCTTGAATTTTCATTACCTCCTGAAGCTAAGCGCGCATTTAATGTAGGCAAGTGACTTGGGTTAAAAGATGAGTAAGCGTAAGCAAACGTACCGTTAGGATTGAGTACCGGCGCTGTAAAAGGCGTTTCCTGGGTAAAATCATACAATGAGCCGATAGCCGAACTTCCGCTAAGTGGTTGGTTGATATCAGAAAAACGGGTAGTAACGTCTAATCTTAGGTCGAGTGTGTTATTAGCCTTTAAATCAAGATTTGACCTGAAATCATAACGGGTAAAATAGTAATTGTTATTTAGCACACCGGTAGGATCAGGAAAGTATTTCAAATCGCCGTTCTGATCAAGCGCGCCGCCTGATATGAAATATTTAACACGATCAGTACCGCCCGATATATCAAGGTTAGCGTTGGTTTGATAAGCGTATTTATTAACGATCTCATTATACCAATCAACATTTGGGTGGCCGTATGGATCTGCGCCACTCTGGAATAAGTTCAAATCGGTTTGAGTAAAGGTTAATTTTTGAGGATTAGGACTGCCGATGTTATCATTAGCTTCTGCCTGATCAACCAAAACAGCCGATTGATATGCATTAAGAAATACAGGTGTTATCGTATTTGATTGCAAGCCAGCTTCGGTACGGAAATTAATTTTAGGGGCGCCTGTTTTACCACGTCGGGTAGTTACAACCAATACCCCGTTTGCACCCTTTATACCATAAATTGCCGTTGTAGAAGCATCTTTTAATATCGATATGGTTTCAATCTCGTTCACATTTATTTGTTGAAGCTGATCATAGGTATATTCAATATCATCAACAATAATCAATGGCTGGTTACCATTTGGGTTTAAGGAACTAACCCCCCTGATAAAGAAATCTGATGCATCTTTTCCGGGCTGACCAGAGCTTTGTTGTGAGAAGAAACCCGGCAAGCGGCCCGCCAGTGTGTTTTGCACGTTGGCAGTTGGTACTTCGCGTATTTCGGCCGCGTTGATAGAGCTTACCGCTCCTGTACTGGTAATACGGGTTGTTTTACCAAAACCCACTACAGCAACTTCATCCAAACCATGGGCATTGGTAGCCATATTAACATCAATATTTGTTTTACCTGCAACCACTATTTCCTGGGTAATATCGCCAACAAATTTTACAATAATGGTGTTGGATTTGCCTTTTAGTGTTAACCTGAACTTACCGGCAGAATTGGTGATCGTACCGTTTGCAGGTATACCCTTTTCAATAACTGTTGCCCCGGGCAAAACCCCATCAACATCTTTCACAGTACCTGCTATGGTTTTTTGGGTACCACTTTGTGCATATAATGCAGCAGGCAGTGTAAGTATTATAATGTGAAAGAGAAGTATCAATTTTCTCATAATATCTTGATTAATTTTAGGTTAATGATTAATTTATTACCATCCAGGGTTTTGTTTCATACTGCTGTTAGCTACAACCTCTGTATAAGGTATAGGATACAAATACATTTTAGGCGCAATAAATTTCGTGGCTAATACCTGTACATAATTATAGGTTAATGCCCCGTTTGAATTTGTAATAGATACCCCCATTCGTGGCGCGTTCATAACCGAATCGGCAATCTTCCATCTTCTGATATCAAAGTAGCGTTGCTCTTCAAACGGCATTTCAATACGCCTTTCATTTTGGATAGCTACACGCATTTGCGCCTGGGTCATGTTAGGCGTTAAGCCATACGTGCCATTGCTTCCTGCAGCTATACCTGCCCTGCTTCGCAATGCCTCAAGCTGCGCGTAAACTGTTACGCCAGGTGTACCGGAGCTTTCGTTTGTAGCTTCAGCGTAATCCAATAAAATATCAGCATACCTAAAAACCACCCAGTCTTCATCGTGCCCGGCAAAGGTTGAACCTATGGCATCATTACCCATAAACTTATTCATGTAATAGCCGGTAAGTGTTTGCTGCTGGCCATTATCAGGTTTACTTTCGCCCCCTTCATAAGTTTGCAATGATGTGCTTAACCATGGGGAGCCGTTATGCAAAATATTAAAGTTAAGCCTTGGATCGCGGTTGTTGTATGGGTTGCTTGGGTCATAGCCTGACGCGGCATTAGTGATTGGCAAACCGTTGCTCATCGGAAATGCGTTAACCAAATCCTGTGTTGGGCTGGTTTGGCCGTTTCCTATTGCAGCAGGATACCCCACAGGCGCGTTATCGGTTTCAATGCTATATCCTGGTGTGCCTTCATTAGCCGTTCTGACAAAGATGATTTCAGGATCGTTTTGAGTGGCAAATACATTGGTATAAACAGGGTCGAGGCTGTAACCACCCAAATTTATAACTGCTTGGGCGGCCGCAGCCGCGGTTGCCCAACGTGTTGCATCATAATTTGTATAACCTGTTAATGGGTTGGTATTTGAACCTGTAGGATCATTAAACAACGGGCTTGCAGCGTATAATAATACTTTTGCTTTTAGCGCCAGTGCCGCCCCTTTTGTTGCACGGTAATTATCCGAAGCAGGGTTAGCTAAAGGTATAGTAATTAAACTATCCTGCATAGATGTGCACTCGCTAACAATATAATTTACACAATCAGAAAAGCTGCTGCGTGGTATATTAAGGTTGTTATTTATATTGAAAACCTGATTGCCAATTAATGGTATCCCGCCAAAGCGCTTAAGCAGTTCAAAATAAAAGTAGGCCCTTAAAAACCGGGCTTCATTGCGCCATATATACCGGGTACCTATGCCATTATAAAAACCCTTAACAGGTACAACGCCTATATTATTTATAAACTCGTTGGCATACCGTATACCATTCCAGCAGTTGGCTGTATTGGTTGAATTGGTGTTTGACCATAAGTTTTCATAAGAGGGCAGTGTGATTGAATTGTATGTTCCGGTTGAGAGGATGCTTACCTCAGTCCCCTGGCCCGAAGATACGGCATCATCGCTGGCGGCATCCAGGTAATCGGGATTAACACGATTATGCCCGTATGGAACTACAGAGTAAACATTAAGCAAAAAGTTAAGTGCATTTGCGCCTGCCGAATCACGCGGATCAAAAACGTATTGAATGGTTACATCCTGTACAGGAAATGTTTCATGTTTCCGGCATGACACCAGTATTACTGCTGCCAATCCAATCAATATGAATATTTTATTTTTATAATTTTTCATAATCTTATTTCCTATCAAAAATTAGAGCTTAATATTAATACCGAAATTTAGTACTCTCTCCAGCGGGTAAGAATCAGGGCCAACTTCAGGATCATATTCACCATAAGCTGATTTGGTGAACAGGTTTTCTCCATTAGCAAAAACCCTGATACTTGCTAATTTTAACTTCTTTGCCCATATACCTGGCAGCATATAGCCTATTTCAGCATTTTTTAACCTTACATAATCACCTGATTTTAAATAGAATGTGGACATCTGCGCGTTATATCCATTAGCAGTACCGTTAACAAACGATAGCTCAGGCAACTTGGCAGTTGCAGCGGTTTCAGGTGTCCATCTCGCGGTAGCATCTGCATAAGCCTGGCCTTGCGGGGCCGTACCAGCAAAACCTAAACCCTGAAATGGAACGTTGATATTATTATCAACCGTAATTTCGCGGTTAAATACACCTTGTATAATAACGCTCACGCTAAAGCCTTCGTAATTAAAACCAAGCGTAGTGCCATAATAAACCAGTGGTTTTAAATTACCTATCGGTGCCTCGTCAAACTGGTTTATCACACCATCGCCGTTAAGATCTTTTAATATAATATCGCCGGCTTTTGGTTTATAATTTAAATAGGTAGGCGCATTGGCAGCCTGCGCGGCAGTTTGGTAAATGCCTTCGGCCTTGTAACCAAATATCGCGTTAACAGGCAGGCCTGTATACCTGTTCCATGGGTATAAAGTAGCCTCTTCGGCAGCGTAGATAACTTTTGTAGCCTGTGATGAAATGTTACCTGTTACAAAATAATTAAACTTGTTTATGTTGTTGCGATAGGTTGCAGAAAACTCCCAGCCCTGATAAAGGTTGATACCTAAATTTTGATATGGGAAAGCCGTTCCCAATAATGCTGTAGGCGAACCGGTTATCTGTAACAGATCATAATAAACATCATGATAATAATCAGCGGTAATTTGTAAGTGATCCTTTAAAAGTGATATATCTACACCTACATCTGTTTTATGCGCGTTCTCCCATGACAGGTATGGGTTAGCGATAGGGTTTTCGTAATAAGTGTAGTTTTCAGACCGGCCTGTACCTGTGTAATAAGTATACAAATAACTGCTTGAACTGTAGGTTTGCGCATAGCCATAATACGAATAGGCATCAATGTTGTTATTACCGGTTTTACCATAGGTAGCACGCCATTTCCATGAGCTTATCCAATCAATATTGTCCTTAATAAAATCTTCCTTAGCCATCTGCCAGCCTAAGCCGCCAGCGTAAAACCACCCATTTTGATTACCGGGGGTATACCTGTTAAACCCACTGTAGTTACCGGCACCTTCAATAAAGTATTTACCGTCATAGTTGTAGGATAATTTCAATGCTCTGTCGGTAGTTACCGCGGCAAGGTCGTAGTTGCTGTTTAATGTTTGGTTATCATACATCAGCATACCGCTAAAGTTATTTTTACCAAATTGCCTTGCATAATTAAGGGCTGCCTGCGCATATGTTTGCCTTTCGGTATACACCGTGCTAAACGTATTGCTTTGCGCTACAGTTGAACCCAATGCAGTATAGCTGCTATCCTGGTATTCGTAAGTTGGATTGGTTAAACTGCGATTCAAAACGTTCTCTGATTCGTACGAAAGATTTCCGTTTATTTTAAGTGATAAGCCTTTGGTAAGGCTATTAAGGTTATAATTAAGTGCCAGGTTCACCAATATATCATCAGTATTATTTTGGATATAACCTGAATACTCTGTCATGGCCAGTAGATTGTTAGTAAACGTTGAACCAAGCGAAGATCCTCCAAATGTGCCGTTAGGATTGTAAATGGGATAAGCGTTATTTGGTGTACCGTATAGTGCAGATAATATATTGCTTGAACCTGCACCCGGTTCGGTAGCTTGCTGTACGCGGCCAAACAATTGTAAATCAACGTTCAGGTTTTTATTTACCTGTACCTGTACATCTGAGTTGATGATGTAGCGGGATAAATTATCGTTTGAGCTGTAATTTGATGACGGTGCCTGGTTAAATATCCCGTTTTGATCAAAGTAGCTAATGCCAATGGTGTACTTTGCAATCTGGTTACCACCATCTACATTTAATTTATAGCTTTCCTCTGGCGCGTGCTTGTTTAAAATGGTGTTAAACCAATTAACATTCGGGTGGCCGTAAGGATCGGTACCATTTTTATAGGCGTTAAAATCCGAAGCGGTGTAAAACGGGCTCGAACCATCATTGGTTAATGCCTCATTGTATAAATACGAATATTGATATGCCGACAAAGGTGTAGGCAAACCAATTGGTGTTTGTATACCTGTTTCGGCAGTAAAAGAGATACGCGGCCTGCCTGCTTCGGCTTTTTTGGTGGTGACTAACAATACCCCTCTCGAGCTGTTGATACCAAGTAAAATACAGGATAAGGCATCTTTCAATACCGTGATGGATTCTATACTTTCAGGGTCGATAGATGAGATATCGCGTTGTACACCATCAATTATCGTAACCGGTGTTTGGCCACGCAAACTAAGTGATATTTCTGAGTTATCAGAGTTTTGACTATTTATTGAGGTTGTACTTACGTGGCTAAGCCCGTCAACCCCACCAGCTGTTAATGACGTAGTATTAAAAGAAGTAAAACCGCTGGTTTGCTGTGTATATAGTCCGGGTAACTGACCAGGTAATGCATATACATATAATGATCCGGGCGTAGTGGTTAACTGGTTTGTATATATAGTTGATACTGCTCCAAGCTCGCTTTCGGCACTTTGCGTTCCGTAAAGCACATCAATATTATCAGGCGATTGAAGGTATGAACCTATCATCCTGATCAATGTATCTTTAGTGGATTTTATGTTTTTTTCAGTCAGATAGTAATCATGAAACTGAAAAATTAATCGATTACCATATGGAACTTTTAGTTCAAAATGGCCGTTTGCATCTGTTTTTACAAAATCAGCACTGCCCTTAACGTTAACTTGAACGTCTTTCAGTGTACGGTGATCCTGATCTACTACAGTACCAATAATCCATCCGGGTACAACGGGTACCTGCTTTAAAGTGGTATCCCGCATGGCTGCGTAACTGGTGGTTACCAGTGCAAGCATCAGTATGGTGGTTAGTGCAAAAATCTTTTTTGAGTAGCAATAAATCATTAGAATCAGATTTAAATTGTTTTAAAAAATTGAATGTATAATCCCAGAACCTATAATTATTAGATTTTACTAAACCGGTTTATTAAAAGTAAATCCTGTAATAAAATGTACTACGTTAATCGCAACTGTACTTATAAATAAATGGAGCACTCGAATCATTCAACCCTACCCTATTTCCATTTGCATCAATTATATGGTACGCCATTGAAGTAAGCGTTTGTGCACTGCTTAATTTAAAAAACGAAGCCGGCCAAATAGTGAGCGTGTACAAATTACTTGAAGACGATGTTTCTGTTAACTGCGTTTGCGCTGTTTGGCTACAAAAGCCTGTAAGTTTTTTTCCATCACTGGTATAAGCCGTATCAACACATAAATACAATTTGCTGCCTTTTAAAGTCTTTAATGAATCCAGCCCTTCGTTATAAGTGATTGTTAACAAGTCATTTTGCAAAGCTTTTGCCGGGTTAAAACTGGTAAGCTGCGGGTCGCAAAGATCAAGGATATCACCAGGCCCGTTAACAGTCATACGTGCACCGGTGTTGTAGGCAAAATTTGCGTCAGAAAGATTTCCTGAATAATAGCTAAGTCCGTCCGCGCTTTCACACATTACATAGGCCGGCTTAAAAATGGTTGTATTACCGTCGGCACCTACTTTAATGCTGAAATACACGTTACCCAATATGGTTATTTCGTTTCCGATACTTACCTGGTTTACTGATCTGAAAACCACCCATTCAAGATCATTAACGAGGTTATTGCCTATACCAAACTTAGCAGTCATGGATGCTGCATAACTCAGGTTGGTTGTACCTTGTGTAGATGGTTCGATAACCGTTGATGGCATTAATTCCATATTACCATTACCCAGGTTACAGGTGTAAGTAACGGTAGTATTAGCAGATCCTGCAAATCCTTTAGGCAGTAAAATTGCTACCACAAAATTTGCAACTATATTATTGCCGCTCACATTTGTTTGTACACTATCACGGGTAGATATAGTTACGGTAGTACCTGCAGTAGCGGTAACAGGTTGCTGGATATCATAAATTTGCAGCACACAGCAGGTTAAAAACACACCCAGGATAACTAAGGCGCAACACATCCATATCTTTCGCCCTTTTAAACGTATGTTTAAATACGATCTCATATTTTTCATCTTTTTAATTAACTTTTTCTAATGAATACGAATAGATATTTTGTGCGCAGCCGGGGCTAAATACCAACGTTAATACCCTTACCCCATCAACTATAGGATAGGTAAAAGCCGTTGATACAGGTGTGGTTGAGCCTGTTTGATTAAAAGTAATGGTAAATGGAAACTGCGGATTATCCAACGAATAGGTACCATTTTGGGTAACAATAAAAGGCAGTGGATTAGCAACTGTATAACTACCGCTTTTAAATACGATGCTAAACTTGCTAAAGTTGATATAATTCGAGTCAACCAATGGTAACAGGTCTGTTCCGTTTCGTGTGGCCTTAACAATTTTCCAGGTACCGGTAAGATCCTTTGTTGATTCAGCAACAGGCTTTATATTTTCCGTTTTACACGATGCCAAACCCAGCAGTAGCAGCAATAAAAGATGCACCACCTTAAATTTGTAAAAATCTCTCATATTAATTTGATATAGTAAACAATTATTTCCCTTACAAAAGCAACAATTAGTAGCCCGGATTTTGCAGCAAGCCACCACCTTTACCAACTTCGGCTTGCGGAAACGGCCACAGATACATTTTAGTAGTAAAATTGTGCTGACGTACCGGAATGATCTTATAAGTAGCAGCTGTAGCCGTGCGATCAACCTCCATACCCTGACATTCCAGATTTTCGGTTTGATCAGCAATCAGCCATCTCCTTACATCAAAAAACCGGTATCCCTCATAAGCAAGTTCGCATTGGCGCTCTGTTTGTATGGCCGCACGCATTTGTGCCTGTGTTAAACCCGTAGGTAATTGATAAGGATTTAAACCTGCACGCTGGCGTATAGCATTTACAGCCGAATACACTAAAGTTGTGGGGCCTTCATTTTCATTTGCAGCCTCGGCATAATCAAGTAAAATATCGGCATAGCGCATTAGTGGTAAACAACGGGCAGTAGCATTATGAAGCAAGCCATTTGCGCAGGCATTTGGATCGAGCATTTTGTTGTTATAGTAACCGGTAGGTGTACCCTGATAAATTGCATCGGTACCGCCCGAAAGTGTACCTGCTGTATTGGTAAGATAGATATCAACAGGAGAATATCCGTTGATTTGCCCGTATTGCGTACGAACCCCCATCAGGCTTTGATCATACGTAATAGTACAATTCAGCCTTGGGTCGCGACCAGTATAAGGATTTGTAGGATCATACCCTGATGTTGGATCGGTTATAGCCTTTCCATTTGCCATCGGGAATGCATCTACCGTTCCCTGATAAGGGAAAGCACCGTTAGCACCTGTTCTTGAAGGCGGTTGGAACAAATCTTCCAGATAATCGTTCGCCGGGAACATCAACTGAAAAATATATTCATTATTTATAACGTTGCCTTGATTTCCGCGGATAGTGAACAGGTATTGAAATGGTATTTCTTCGCCATAGCCAGGTAAATAAGTACTATCGGTAAATAACTGGTAATCATTTGTTTGAATCACCGCCTGCGCGGCAGCTTCGGCAGTAGCCCAACGGGTTGCATCGTAAGTTGGATATCCTACCAATGGCCTAACTGTAGCGCTGGCAATATCTGATGGCGCCTCGTTAGTTGCAGTTGATGGTTTGTTAAATAATGGGCTTGCAGCATAAAGTAACACCCTTGCCTTTAAGGCCAGGCAAGCACCGCCGGAAGCACGACCATAGTTTAAACCACTTTGCACCACTGGCAAAGCCTGTGCAGCAGTATCGCATTGTGTTGTTATGTAGGTTACACATTGCGCAAAAGTATTACGTACGGTTGGGATGGTTGTTGTATAGTTATAAACGGAGTTGCCAATAATAGGCACGCCGCCATAATGTTCTAACAATATAAAATAGTACCAGGCACGTAAAAAACGAGCTTCGGCTAACATCTGCGTTTTATTGGCGGATTTTAAAGGTACTTTAGAAATATTAGCAAATATTTGATTTACAGCACGTATTTGCTGATAACACACATAAAAGGCATCAGCCTGGTTGCCACTGCTTGCAAACCCGTCAGGTACATTCCCGGAGTTTATTGATCCTAATGCAAAAGACAGCGCTGCCGTTGAATAGGTGTGCGATATTTCAGATTCGTCGCAAGCCGCATCAAGCCCACCGCAAGGAATTGTTGTAAGGGCCGGGGTAGTATAATAAAACCTGGTGGGACTAACCGCAAAACCTACGTTCGAATAAATGTTAGCTAAAAACCCTTCAGCATTCGCGCTATCAGTAAATATGGTTTGCTGGGTAAGGTTAGTGGTACTGGTTGCACCCAAAAAGCCTTCCTTTTTACACGATTCAAAACAAACCGATGTAATGCAAAACAAAAACAACATGATAACATACAAGTAAATTTTCTTCATATGAATAAAATTGGTTATACACTTAAATATTAACGCTCTAAATAACTATACTTATTATTGCAGTAAACAGGCTTTTTTGGCCAAATAGCGTTTACTGAACAATTAATATTGTTAGCTTATAAATAAAAGAGAACGGTTAAAATTATTATAATTGGTTATACAGGATCCTTTAAAATCCAATGCAATATAATTTTAAAAAACCGGTTTAGCAAATTTTTATTTTATTATTTATAATTTTATTTAATAAATATCTGCTTAATAATTTTTTCAGCAAAATCGATTAATCTCAATATTAAAACCTATGACTTATTGAAAAAATTGCTAAAAAATAACATATGATATTTGATAGAATTAGACCAATAATCCCAGGTATGCCCACCTGGCCTTACTGTAAAATCATGTGGTATATTTAATTCCAGCAGTTTTTCGTGCAGATTTTTATTTACCTGGTAAAAAAAGTCGCTGCTACCGCAATCAAAAATAATAGCAAGATGGTTAGGCGTTAAAAGATAGGTAAGGTTTATTACGCTGTTTGCTTCCCATCTTTCAGGATATTCGCTGTATTTGCCCAACCTTTTGGCGATGTCCCAGCTTTCAGGAAACGGTCGCAGGTCCACTCCCCCGCTCATACTGCCGCAAGCGCCGTAAACATCCTGATGCCTGAACGCCAGGTACAAAGCACCATGCCCACCCATGCTTAACCCGGTAATTGCCCTGCCCGAGCGGTCTTTTTTGGTTGAATAATGACTATCGATATAACTAACCAGTTCTGATGAAATATAGGTTTCGTATTTATAAGTTGAATCTATTGGGCTATCAAAATACCAGCCGGTTTCATTGCCATCAGGGCACACGATCATTACATCATACAAATCGGCAAGTTTTGGCAGCTCTTGTTTATCAGCTACCGCTGTAACCCAATCAGAATATTTACCACCAGCGCCATGCAGCACATAAACTACTGCAAATTTTTTGTTTTGATTATAATCATTCGGTTTAATAACAACTGCTTTTATGTTTTTATGCATCGCTGCGCTATACGTAAGGGCAGTATCAACAACTGCAGCACTTGCTTGTTGGCCAATGCTGAGTAAAGCCATTATTATTATACTATAGAATACTCTTTTCATATATGAAAAAATCGTTAATCCGTTAGTTATTAGTTACCGGTGCCAAAGTTATTTTATGTGTTTTCGGTTTGTTTGCCGCATAAATCTCGTTTACCAATGCATCCATTTCACCTTGCCAGGCAGCGCGCACCACATTGTATTGAGCCTTGGTATAGTTATCGCGGTTACCGCCAACAAATGGATTTTTCTTAGCTTCTTTATTCACCGAATCCATTGCAGCCTTGTTATCAGCATACAAAAGGTGTTTTTGATTTAGCAAATCAAACTCCACATAAGCATAGTTTCTTAACCTGCGTTCAATATCCCAACGCTCTTCGTTCATGGTTAAAAGAGCCAATGATTGCTGATATTCAGGTGTATAAGTTTGTTCTGCAAGGTTGATACCGGCTTCAAGATCCTTTGCATCCCATTGGCCTATCTCCTGTCCGTCCATTATCAATTTATAAGTGCCGCTTTTCAGGCCTTTAACCGTAAGCATTTCTTTATCAAATTGCTGCATGAAAGGCACATATTTTACACCCTCAATCTGGCGGCCGTGCTGGCCCCATGGGCCTTTAAACTGCACGGTATCAAATGGAAATGGAAGTGAGTTTGCTAAATAATCAAACGAAATTTTGCTTTCGGTACCCGATACATTGCTAATCATACAATTTTCAGATTTACTAACCGCTTTGGTTTTCGCGTTTACTGCAAAATCAGCCACTGGTTTATCAGCTAAACCCTGCGCTTTCAAAAACAGGTAAGCCATAACCAGGTGACCAGCATAATCCGGATGGATACGATCATACGGTGTAAGGCTAAAGTTGGTATCTGCTTTTTGCCATTCCCTGTTAATAGCAGTCATCGGGTGGTTAAAATCAACATATGGCCAGCCATTCTTTTTAGCAGTTGCTTGCTGAAAATTGATCAATCTTGCAAAAGCAGCATATTTACCCGGGTAGAAACGGTTTTTATTGCTGGTTGTAGTTGAGTCATAGGGCGAACCCAAAATGAATATTTTTTTAATTTCAGGATGAAACTTCAATTTCTTATCGAATACTGCATAACGAGCTTCGGCACTATCTACCGACCATTTTGCGTAGTTAATTTTAGCATCAGGTTTATACCATTCAAAGTAACCGGTATCGTTCATTCCCCAGGTAAGGGTCATTATGGTGGGTTTTTTAGATAAAACTTCAGCCTCAAAACGGTCGCTCATTTGCTTTACGTTGTCGCCGCCAATACCTACATTGTAACAAGTAATGCGCATATTAGGAAAATGCGTCATATAATACATCCAGATATAGGCATGGTAATGGCCACCATCGGTAATACTATTACCTACAAATGCAACCTTATCGCCAGCTTTAAAAGCCGGGATAGTTTGTGCTTCAGCATTTATGCCTGCGCCTGCACATAATGCCAACGCCAACAATATTTTTTTCTTAAGATTCATATATCGTGTTAAAATTGTTATTTAGTTTATACCCCAGTTCTTATTTGGCTGTGAGCCCATGGTTAATTCAAGTGTATCGCCAGCAGTTATGTCTTTATAATCGATGTAGCAATGTTTATAAGGTTTGCCATTTAATTTGGCACTTTGGATATAAATATTTTGTGCCGAATTATTGCGCGCGATGATGGTAAAGGTTTTACCGGCAGCATACTTAGGATCGAGTTTAAAGGTGATCTTATCAAAAACAGGACTGGTAATTTCCTGGCGGGTATTGCCCGGACAAACCGGGTGGATTCCGCTGGCTGCCAAAACATACCAAGCCGACATTTGGCCCACATCTTCGTTACCACATAAACCCTCCACATTATTGTGGTAAGCCCTGCGGCACACAGCGCGCGACCATTTTTGGGTAAGCCAAGGTGCACCTAACCTATTGAATAAAAAAGGAATATGATGAACCGGCTCGTTAGAGTGATTGTAGTAATCATTCCACATCATGTTTTCGGGAGTTTTTTCAAACATGTTTTCCATGTTAGCAATTACCTTTGCTTTGCCGCCCATCAGTTTTACCATTCCCGGTACATCCTGCGGAACAAAAAACCCTTGCTGGTATAAATTACTTTCGATACAGCCATACCAAGGTTTTATCATACCCGAATCAGTAGGCCATGGGATCCACTTACCGCCTTTATCTTTCGGCCTAAACCAATCATGCTCAGGGTCATAAATATTTTTAAAACTTTCGCCTCTGGCTGCATATTTAGTTTCATCGGCAGTTTTACCCATTGACTTTGCCATTTGTGACACGCACCACTCCGTATAAGCATACTCTAAAGTATACGATACGCCCAGTGGATCTGGTGTATAACCCAATTCGCCATTACCAAATTTTTCAACCGAGTTTACTGATAAGCGATAAGCTTTAGCCACATCAAAATTGCGGATACCTTTTTCGTAAGCATCGGTAATTACAGAAACTGCAGGGTTGCCAATCATACAGCCGCTATAGCTGTTCATCATTTCCCAGCGTTCCAGGTAATCTTTGTTTTTTTCGTCGGCGAGTGTAACCAATGAATTGATCATATCATTCACCAACGAAGGATTGATGATCGTTTGCAAAGGCATCTGGCTACGGAAAACATCCCAACCGCTAAAAATGGTGCGTTTAGTAAAGCCTGTAGCATGATGCGCTTTACCATCGCCGCCGGGATAAAGGCCGTCAACATCTTCCAGCATTTCAGGGTCTATCATGGTATGATACAGCGCTGTATAAAATACCGTCTTTTGTTCTTTGGTGCCGCCACTGATATTAATTTTTGACAAGGCGTTATTCCATAAAACTTTTGCTTTAGCATGTATGGCGTCAAAATCCCAATCTTTTATCTCCGCTTGTAAATTTTCTTTAGCACCATCGATACTAATAAATGAGATACCTGATTTTACCAGCACTTGTTCGTTTTGATGGGTAGCAAATTCAGTGTAAAAACCTAAATGCTTGCCTGTTTTTTCGCCAACACCTTTTAAAACAGTTGAGTTGGCAATTGCCTGCTGATATTTGTCGCTTTCAACATCTTCGCGTTTACGGCTCCAATCATCGGGAATATCGGCACTCCACACACCATAATTTTTAATTGGCTTGCTAAATTCAGCATAAAAATAAACCGTATAATCAGCATGACCTGCACCATCGCCCCAACCACCGCCATCAGGTGTGCATTTCATCCAGCCTTCAATGGTATGGTCATTAACCACCTTAACAAATTGCAAGGTTGATGTGCCACCCACCCTGCGTGCAAGGTCAATTTGTATACGTGATTGATTATTTTGAGGAAAAGTGAAACGAAGCATACCGCTATGTGGTGCGGCAGTTGCCTCTGCTTTGATCTTATAATCAGTTAAAAATGCTGAGTAATAACCAGCGGTAGCTTTTTCGCTTGATTTTAAATATTTTGAACGATAACCGTTTTTTACTTTATCGGTATATCGACCAGAGTTGGTGTACATTTTACCAGTTGTAGGCATCACCAGAAAATTACCAAGATCGCCATACCATCCTACGCCGGTCATTTGGGTAAAAGCAAAACCTTCAATACTGCTTATTTCATAGCTGTAACCCGAGCCATTGTCGCCGCCTGTCATGGTATTCGGGCTAACCTGCACCATACCATAAGGCGTTGCCGCTCCCGGGAAAGTTTTACCTAAGCCATGATAAATACCCGCAGCGGCAGCGCTGGTACTGGCGCCAATAAAAGGGTTTACATAATCGGCTGGAGTTACCTTTTGCGCATTTGCAGCACAGGTAATTAGCGTTAAACCAATACAGTATAAGTATTTTTTTATCATTTAGTTATGAATAGTTGTTACTGCTTTCGCGTTGTATAGTTTTATGGTACGGATGCCAAAACGCGGCATGCCGATCATCATCGATTCTTTACCTTCAACATCTTTTTTCAGCTGAATATCTTCGATCTTCTCGCCGTTAAGTGTTATTAATTCTGCCTTATCCGCGCTGCCATTAAAGCTGATCTCTTTTTGGGTATCATCGCTTTCAGAATTAAATAATCGGATGATAATGTCATTTCCGCTAGCCGACATATCAGTAATATTTAACCCATCGCCTTTAATACTTAGCATCGACCATTGGTTTTTGCTTGGTTTATTGGCTGATATTTTAGTTATCAGCGGCTCGTTCCATTTTGCTGCGGCTGTCCAGATGTGGCTTTTGTCCCATTTGCCGGCATGCGGTATAATGGCATAATGCACGTTAGTTGGGCGGGTTATTTTATAATCCCGCCCCCACAAACCAACACCCGAATAAGCCAATGTTAAGCCAAGCGGAAAATCTTCCCCATGTTCATAATTGGTGGTATGGTCTGTCAATAAGGCCATTCCGTAGCTGTTATCATTGCTGGTAACATCTACCCAATTTAGGATAATATTATTTTTTATACTATCCCATGAAGTGAAAAAAGTGTTTTTTAAACGGCTTTCCAGTACATCAAATGGGGCATCCTTGTAAACCTTTTGATCTTTTAAATTTAAAGGGAATGCGAGCAATAGCTTTTGTTTGTCGTTATAAAAAGCTTTGTGATAATTGGTTGCCTTAAATGTACCCGGCTCGGTATAATCGCCAACTTGCTGATTTGCTTTCCAATCAATTTTTACCTGCATATCAATACGTGGCTCGCCGCGCATTACAGTTATAACCTGGGTGAAAGGGTTATCGGCAATAGTGCCTTTTATTTGTAGTTTGATCTGTTCAGACCCTTTTTCGAGGATGGTAACCATAGCCGGACTTTCTGCACTTGAACGTAAACCGCCATTATCATGAAAATTTCCGCGAAGCGCATTAAAACAAGTCGAGTTTGCATGATCCACAAACTCTTTGTTATTCATAGTATTAGCAATAAGGCTGGTGATCGCCCCACCCTCTTTAGGATCTAAGATAATAGTATATAGATCGTTCTTTATTTTATACAAGCCATTTTTCAAAACTGTAACAGTCATATTTTTCGACTGAACATTTTTTACCGCTTTAAGCTGATAGGTATTATAGCCCATAGCCGGAACCATTACTTTAAACACAATTTCAGGAGAAGCCGATGTTGAATCCTGAATAATTTGAGAACTGACAACTCTACCCGCATTATCTACCACTTCAAGGTCTTTTGCTTGAAATGTTTCTGGGATATTTACGGCTACGGATTCATTGCGACTTACAGCCAAAGTGTTGTAAACTGTAATAAATTCTTTGTGATGAGCTCTTATTAAACTTAACCGGTTTAGCATAACTTCATCTAAACTATCCGTAATACGATCGGTAGTACCGGTCCATTTAACCACTTTATCCGCCCAGGTATCGCCCGGTTTACCGTTGTAAGGCACTATCCAGCAATCGTGGTGTTGTGATAGCAATAACGGTCGCCATGCTTTATCAAAATCAGCCTGAGGGTAATCCACACCTGCATCTACCTTAGCCATTACGGCTAATTTTTGTGCACTAACAATGAAATTTTCTGAATGACGGACTTCCTGCGCTATCCTTTGCAATATTTGTGAGCCCCAAACCAAGCTAACCAACACATCTTCCTGGGAAAATTTCCAATTATCTGTGGTGCTTTTGATAGCTACATTTTCAAAGTAATTGGCCCATGTGGTATAAACAGTGGGCTGATAAGCCCGCGTACCGTCGCCCAGCATCGGGCCATTTTTCCAGCCCGCATCCTGCAAGGTCATCCCTATCGGATGCTTGATACCTGCATCAAAACAAGCTTTAATATACACAGGTGAGTTTCCTGAAGCTATCGTTTGCCATGTTGAACCGGGCTGCAAGGCCTCAATAGCGTAACGCGGCGAAGTAATGATCTTTGTTCCATCCGGACCAACCCAGTTTACAATTTCGCCGCCATAAGCGCTGGTATAGCCACCCCAACAGGTATTAGGATTTTTTAGCGAAGCATATTTAAAACCAAACGAAGTAAGTATTTGTGGTAAAGCGCTGGTGAAACATGGTTCTTCCGAAGAATAAGCCGGGAAAATTGCACTTGGGAAATGCTGCTTTATCATTTTTATACCATAATAAAACTGACTAATCATGCTTTCTCCTTCGATATCAAAAAGATAGCTTTGGGCATAATCGGGGTTTACATATTCTATCCTTGCAGTAGCAACCGATTGATCAGCAAATAATGCCTGAAAATCAGCATAAGCTGCAGAGTCTACCACTGCTGCCTTATCCCAGGTTTCGGGTTCAATCTCCAGATTTATTTTCCAGTCGGGATGTTTTTTTAGCTGATTACCCATGAAACGGGTGTTCCAATCAGGATAATGCCCCCATATGCCGCCATGAAAACCATCGATATAATAAGCTGTTTGGCAGTTTCCATGTGTTGTTATTCCTAAAACCAGGGACAACAGGAAAATACTAAACAAATAGTTAAACTTTGGTTTATTAGGGCACATTTATGCAGGGCTAAAATTGGTTGCTTCTACAAACATAAAAAACCGGTTTAGCAAAAACAATAGTTTGCCAATATTTATTTATTTTATTGCATGCCTAACATTGCATATGGGATACGTACACCCTTAATGCGGTAATCATTAGGGTCTTCGCTACCATCCGGATTTGAACAAGGAGTTAAACAAGTTTCGTTAGCTGCATTATTCTTATTATAAAAGTTGATGCAGTAATTAACCAGTAATTCACTGTGCCCGTTATTAAATTCGGAGTGGATTGTTGGGTTATAATATACCGGCGCGTGCCCCTGTTTGTAATCAGGTAATACATAAACCAACTTTTTGCTGGTAAACGGGCCAGTTGGACTTGAAGATACTGAAGCATACATGTTTCGGCCCGGCACATCGCAAGTAAATCCGAAATCCATGGTAATCAACACGTATTTGCCATTTACATAGCCAACTGTGTTGTTATTGATAGGGCATTTGGCCAAAACCGCTGCCTTATCCAATGTGGGCTTATTAGCCCAGATCTTTCCATTCCAAAAAGTCCATTTTGCAGGATCACTCACCGGGAATCGGGCAACATAAATATAAATGCAAAAAGGACCGCCCATGCCATAAGCGTATACATAACCATCACCCGGTTTCACCATTCCGATAGCGTAGAGGATGGATGTTTGCCCGCTCATGCCGGGTACAATCACCTGCTTCACATGTGGAACTTCATTGGTACTGGTTTCGGTTATATCATAAAGGTATTGGTTTATGGTATTCAACGTACCGGCTATCACTTCAATATTGTGTACATAAATATGCTTACCGACTTCGATACCAGCACCTGGCCAAAGCAAATTTTCAGGATTATCGTCATGAAAAATCTGCGCACCATTATCTGAAATAATATTATTGGTTTTCGCAGGATCCCAACTGTGATCAGCAGGTTGTAACAGCGCGGCGTTGTGATAAGGAAAAATCAAATTACAGCCAAATTCACCTTTGCTGTCAACCTGATCATAAAAAGTATCGCCGGTGAGCCAAAGCACCTTGCCCTTATTAGGGCCATAGCTTAATGGTATCGAACCACCTTCATCAAAAGCATCTGATCCCTTACTCCGTTGAAAAAAACCTACAACCTGGTCATCGCGGTAACTATCTGGTTTTATCATCGTGATTTGCCAATGTTGAGCAGCGGTATTGGTATATTTTTGAAGAACAACCTCACTCCCACTTTTGGTAATCGATAAATCATTTGATTTGTTAGCTATTTTATAATCGCCTACGGCTGTACGGATAATATTCCAGTATTGAGCATCAGTGTTTGCTATTCGATATTGAGCAAGTTTTACGCCTTCCATATTTTCAGTAGCAGGTAAGCCAACAAATTTGCCACTATACAAATTCATAATGGTATAATAACCATTTGCTTGTTTGGCTATCAGCCATTTATTCCATTTCTCAACCGATCCAGTCTTACTAACTAAATATTTCGAGGCGTTCAATAGAGCGCCTTCTTTTAGTTTATCACCCATCATTACCTCACCAGCAATACCGGCTAACTGATCAGCGTTTGCTATAGTATAAACCGCATATGATTTGATGCCGTTTGGGTTTGCAGGCTTTATACTGCTGTATCCATTGCGCTTTATCGCTACAAAAGATAACACCATTATAACTGCTATAAAAACGCCTGCTATCTTATTATTCATGATTGGTTTTATTACATATTTACGCCTTTAAGGCGCTTGGTTTATAATGCTTAAAGTAAGTATATTTTTTGCAAAAACTAACTCAATAACACTGTATAATAATTGGTTTTGTATTGCCGATAACCGGGTTAGTCCGACAATACTCAAATAATTCCTGGATAAATATCAAAAAGTTAAACCGATTTAGCAAATTATTTTTTAATTTGCGCCAAACCTGTTATACAACAATCTTATGAAAAGAATACTAAAAGCACTGTTTTTAGCTCTGCTATGCGTATTTGTAAAAGTCGCTGATGCACAACAACCTATTGTTAATTTAAAGTGGAAGCTCGCGCCACAGGATGATGCTGCCTACACAGTTAGCCAAATATCAAACCCTGGTTTTAAAACCAATGCCTGGATAAATGCTATTGTGCCCGGTACAGTATTTTACTCCTACGTTGTCGCAGGCAAAGAAAGCAATCCTGATTACGGCGAAAATATTTACAAAGTTGATAAAGACAAGTACAATCGCTCGTTTTGGTATCGGACAGAATTTTCTGGTGCTAATATTCCAACCGGAAAAAAGATATGGCTCAACTTTAACGGCATTAATAAACGCGGCGAAGTTTACGTTAATGGCAAGCATATAGGCACGGTAAACGGTCTGATGCAAAGCGAGAAATATAATATCACCGATTTAATAAATCCAAAAGGCACTAATGCTATTGCGGTGCTGGTTTTTACCCCAAATACCAGTCACGGCCTCGCAAACAGGGAAGCCCCAACCTATTTAAGCAGCGGCAGCTGGGATTGGATGCCATCGGTACCGGGTTTAAACAGCGGTATTACGGATATGGTGAGCATCACCAGTAGCGGACCAGTAACTATCGAATCACCTTGGATACACACCGTTTTGCCTGATAGATCACGTGCTAACCTCATCATCAAACTAAAACTAAATAGTAGCAATGCTGAGCCGATAAGCGGGAAGTTAAAGCTGGTTATTAATCCCGGAAATATAGTTATCACAACCCCGGTTATTAATATAAAAGGTAATGCCAGTCAGGTTTTGGAGTTTGATAAATCGCAATATCCACAACTTAGCATCCATAATCCAAAGCTATGGTGGCCAAATGGTTACGGCGGTAAAACTGATGGCACGCAGTATTTATATAATTGCTCAATTCAGTTTGAATTGAATGATGGTAAGCCATCCGATCATGTTGCGGAGAACTTTGGGATCAGGAAAATAAGTGCTGATACAACTTCGCTAAACGGACCATTGCGTGTGTATGTAAATGATGTGCCGATACTGATTAAAGGCGGCAACTGGGGCATGTCGGATTATATGCTGAAGGTTCGTGGTAAGGATTATGATACCCGCATCCGTTTTCATCAGGCTATGAATTTCAATATGATCAGGAACTGGACCGGTGAGGTTACCGATCAAGCCTTTTATGATTATTGCGACAAGTATGGCATTATGGTATGGGATGATTTCTGGTTGAATAATTTTGGCCCGATCGACAGCTTAAGCGTATTCAAAAGCAATGCCATTGAGAAGGTTAAAAGGCTTCGCGATCATCCTTCGGTGGTTATTTGGTGCGGTGCTAATGAGGGTACGCCGGGTGGAAACCCTAAAGGCCCGTTAAACATGGCTATTAAAGATGCTATCAAAGAATATGATGGCGAGGACAGGATATATCTCGCGCGATCCAATGGTGGTGAAAATAATCCGAATTTCTCTATACATGGTGGCAGCAGGATGTTATCCGGAAGCGGAATTTGGGATAATGTTGATCCAAAGACCTATTTTACTGATCCGCATGATAACTACCTGTTTTCGAAAGATAACTACGGCATGCGGAGCGAGCTAGGTACGGCAACTTTTGTAAACATTGAGAGTTTCAAAAAATTTATGCCGAAAGAATATTGGGTAGCCCCTACCCCTGAAGCTGTCGACAGTAAAACCAATATGTGGGCCCGTCACTATTTCAGTACTGATGGTGGTTTGGGCGGCGGATCGCAGCCTGTTAAGTATATCAATGATATTAGTAAAAGTTACGGCAAAGCAACATCGATAGAAGACTTTTGCAGGAAGGCGCAACTACTCAATGTAGAAATAACCAAAGCCATGTACGAGGCCTGGAACGACCATATGTGGAACAATGCATCGGGTATGTTAATGTGGATGAGCCAGTCGGCCTACCCAACCATGATATGGCAAACTTATGATTATTATTATGACCTTACCGGTGCTTACTTCGGTGCCAAAACAGCTTGCGAACCTATCCATGTACAATGGAATGCAGCTACCAATGATGTTAAAGTAATCAATAATAAACCCTATAACCTACAAGGCTTAACTGTGGAAGCCGATATTTATAATATGGATGGAAAGATCGTGCCCGGTTATTCACAAAAGAAAAAGATTAGTGTAGATGCTACTTCGGCAACATCGGTGTTTACCGTGCTAAATGATAGCGGCAACCTGCCCCAACTATCAGCAGTTCATTTCTTAAAATTGAAATTGCTGGATGCTAATGGCAAACTGCTATCGGATAATTTTTACTGGATCGGCAATACTTATGAGGATTATACTGCGCTTAGCCAAATGCCATCGGTAAAGGCAAACATCAAAGTTAGCCAGCCTAAAGTAAGCATCGCCGCAAATGGCGTAAACAAGTTAATGACCTACACCATTACCAACAACTCAAAAACAACTGCTGCTTTTGGTATCAGAACGCAATTGTTGGATAAAGCGGGCAAGCAAATATTGCCTGCCTTAATTAGTGACGGCTATTTCTCGTTAATGCAGGGCGAATCAAAATCCTTGCAGATAGAAGTTGATCCAAAACTATTAAGCAATAATTACAAGTTAGATCTAAAAGCCTATAATAACTAACCCAAATCATAATTACCCGGCCGGTACTAATTCGAAATGATGCGGTACCGGCTTGTTTATGATATATATCTGATTGATTAACAATTCCATTTCCTGTTGCCAGGCATCGCGAACACTTTTAAATCGTGCTTTTTGATAGGTAGGAATAGTAGCACCGACAAAAAAATCCTTCTTCGCATATTTCTGCAGCGAATCCATAGTCGACTGGCTATCATTAAATAGTAAACCCTTAGGTTTTAATATAGAATAGTGGATCCAGTAATATTCGCGTAGCCGGCGTTCAATTGTCCACCGCTCCTCGTTCAGGTGCATAACGGCCAAAGCTTGTTGATACTGTGGCGTTGAAGTGATTTTGGCCAGGTTGATGCCGGCTTCAATATCTTTCCCTGTCCAGCTTCCGATGTTGATGTTATCTATACTTAATTTATATAAATGGGATTTGTCGAGTCCTGTTACCCGAAACGTCTCCTGGTTATATTCATCAGTAAAAGGTATCAACTTCATCGCTTCTGCCTGCGATCTTTCGGGGCGGCCGAAACCGCTTGGAATAGTATCCAACGGATAAGGTAACGAGTTTGCTAAATAATTGAACTGAATGCCTTTGTTTGAGGTCACTATATTGGATATTTTACAATTATCCTGCTCATCAATCTTCCCATTATTGACGTTGATTGCTATACCGGCTACCTTTTTACCGGCTAAACCCTGTGCCTGTAAAAAAAGATAGGCCATAACCATCTGCCCGTCATTGGTTGGGTGGATCCTGTCGGCATTGGCCATTGTGAAAAGCGAATCTTTTTGCTGTTGCGATTGATTGATCTTAGTCATCGGGCCATTAAAATCAATAAAGCCCCAGTTGTTAGTTTTTGCGGTTTGACGCTCAGCATCAATAATCTTTAATATCGCTCCATTCTTTTTTAATAGTGATCTCGTTTTAATTTTTGATGTTTCATCATACGGCGATGAACCGATCAGTATCTTTCTTACCTCCGGATGTTGCTGAAGCATTGCAATGATCTTATTAAAACTTTTTAACGAGGTATCAATTTTGATTTGATACAGCGAATCAGCTTTATCGTGTTGGAAAAACTGATAACCGGTATCATTCATACCAAAAGTCAAAGTCATTACAGTTGGTTTTCTGGAGAACGCGTCACCATCTAACCGCTCCAGTATTTGTTTTGAAACATCACCGCCTATTCCTGCATTAAAAAACTCCAAACGCATGTTGGGGAAGCGCGTCATATAATAAAGCCAGATGTACGAGTGATAATGCCCGCCATCGGTAATACTGTTGCCCACAAAAACCACTCTATCGCCATTCACAAACGGCTTAATATTAGTTTGTGCTTTTGTTACAAAAACGGGCAATAAAAAAATACAGAGAATAAAAAATTTTCTTATCATTGATGTTGTTAAACTGGTTTAGCAAATCAATTGAAATAAATCTTTATTACCAAATTTATTATTTACGGCAGCTCTTCAATTACTACCTCTAATACCTTTATTATGAAATTTATTTACGGCCTTCTTATTCTATTTTCTGTTGGCTTTTGCCAGGCGAAAGCCCAAACAGACCCCGTGCCTATTTCTGACTGGCATTCGAACTGGATAGCGGCGCCAAATGATCCCGGGACAGAATATGGCGTTTATTATTTCCGTAAGGATATTACATTAAGTGATAAACCAGCTTCATTCATTATCCACGTTTCAGCTGATAATGGTTATAAGCTATATGTAAATGGCAAATTAGCCTCATTAGGCCCCACCCGCAGCGACACCTATTTTTGGAATTACGAAACAATAGATATAGCGCCGTATCTTGTAACAGGTAAAAACATTGTAGCTGCATTAGTTTGGAACGAGGCACAATTTAAACCAGCAGCCCAGGTTACCATTCGTACTGCATTCACTATACAGGGTAATTCTGCTGCGCAAGAAGTGCTAAACACCAATAGATCGTGGAAATGTATGGCTGATACTGGTCGCAAACCTGTTCCCGGCTTTTTCTTTGCGGCTAGTAAAGGCGAAATGGTAAACATGAACCAAACCGTTAAAGGCGATTGGACTGCAATGGATTTTGATGACAGCGCATGGCACAATGCCACTAGTGTAGGCGACGCAAGGCTTAAAGGCGGCTCATGGGGCAGTGATTGGAATTTGGTGCCATCGATACTACCAGCAAGAGAAATGACTTACCAGCGCATCCCTTTATTACGCTATGCGGTGGGCATGGCTGCGCCATCAGGATTTCCGGCAACAAAATCACCGGTGACCATTCCTGCTAATACAACCGTTACCTTGCTACTCGATCAAACTTTTGAAACAAATGCATACGTTACCTTAAATTTTAGCGGTGGTAAAGATGCAGGGATTTCTTTGGGCTACGCCGAATCGCTTTTTGAAAAAGGCAGCCATGGCCGGGTTAAAGGCAACCGTAATGATGTTGATGGTAAAGAATTTATAGGCCGAATAGATAGCTTGATCTCCAATGGTACTACCGATCAATCTTATACAACCCTTAACTTTCGTACCTATCGTTACATCAAACTAATAGTTCATACCCAGAGTGAGCCATTGGTTATTAATGACCTGTATGGCACGTTCACCGCCTATCCTTTTAAACGGACCGCTACATTTAATTCGGCTGATAATGAGATTACTAAAATATTGGATATCGGCTGGCGCACAGCAAGGCTTAATGCCTGGGAAACTTATACCGATTGCCCGTATTATGAGCAATTACAGTATATAGGCGATACCCGCATACAAGCTTTAATTTCTTATTACAATACCAGCGACGATCGCCTGGCACGTAACGCGCTTAACATGATGGATCATTCGCGTTTGGCTGAAGGTGTTACCCGCAGCTGTTACCCTTCGCAGGGCACACAAATCATCTCGACGTTTTCATTATGGTACATCTGCATGCTGCATGATTACTGGATGTATCGTGGTGATGATAAATTTGTTAAGGATAAACTAGTTGGGGAACGTGCTATTCTTGATTTCTTCAGCAAATATCAGCAAGCTGATGGCTCAATAAAAAATATGCCATATTGGGCATTTGTGGATTGGGTAGGAAACTTGTCGGGTGGAGTAAAAGGAAAAGACGGCAGCGCCGCTATTTACGATCTGCAGTTGCTTTGGGCCTACCAATGGGCGGCAGAAATGGAAGGCAAAGTCGGGTTAAAGGATTTGAGCATATTATACACCCAAAAGGCCGAACAATTAAAAGCAACCATCAATCGTAAATACTGGGATCCAGCTAAAAAACTATACGCCGATACCCGGGAGAAAGATGAATTTTCGCAGCACGCTAATGCATTAGCTATATTAACCAATACAGCCAATAAAGCCGATGTACCAACCATTTGCCACAACATGCTTACCGATAGTACGCTTAAACAATGCAGTATCTACTTTAAATATTACCTGCACCAGGCCCTTATAAAAGGTGACTTGGGCGATGATTATATGGATTGGCTGAGCATTTGGAAAGACAACATCAAAATGGGGCTTACCACATGGGCTGAGTACTCCGACCTGAAACTTACCCGTTCGGATTGCCATGCCTGGGGCAGCAGCCCTAATATTGAGTTTTACCGTACCGTTTTGGGGATAGACAGTTATGCGCCAGGCTTCAGTAAAATAAAAATTGAACCACACTTGGGCACATTAACAAATGTTAGCGGCGAGATCCCGCATCCGGGTGGAAAAGTCGCGGTTGCTTACGCACTCCAAAACGGGAAATGGAAAATCAATATCTCCCTACCAAATAAAACAACCGGGGTGTTGATATGGAAAGGAAAAACACTTTTGCTTAATGCGGGCAATAATTCATTCCTAATTTAGAAGAGCTAATTAATCTGAAAATAACAAAGGCCTTTTCATAATGAAAAGGCCTTTGTTATACAACGCTATTCTTATTGACGCAAGTTAATCGCAACATTATTACCAAACTTCTACACGCACATGTAAGGATTTTGCCAGGTATAGCTACTGTTTCTTACCGAAGCTAATGAACCGGCATTCCAGTTTATTCCCTTAACTACTTCAACAATGTCATTTTTAACTTCGTGAGTATCTTTATCCAGATGAGCTTTTCGGATATAAACAGGCTGCTGGCTTGGCACATCTGTTAAACTTAATGCTAATTTACCGCGCGGGCCGTTAACATCAATATTGGTTAGTGCTTCGGTTAGCTTTTCCTTAGTTGGCTTTGTAGTTATACTCTCCAATGCTGCCACAATGGCCAATCCTGTTTCATAGCCTAAAAGGCTAAACGTATTTGCTTTAACTTCAAATTCTCCTTCGTAAGCATTTTTAAACTTGATATTTTCTTCCGCAGCACTATAATAATCCCACGTAAATGCATTTAAGATCCCCGGAGAAGTATCAATATTAAGCTTCACACCATTGTCTACCATAAATGGACTTACAGATAACGGGATTTGGCTAGCTATTGAACTATTATAAAAATTAGTTAAAAACTGTTGTCCTTCAATACCAGAAAATATAGCATGTGCGTGTGATGCCTGGTCATAACCAAAAGCATCAACCAATGGTTGTGTATCGGCAAAACCTTGCAGCCCCTCCAATTTTAATACGTGCATCCGGCATTCTTTTGCATCAGCCGCAACAGTGCCTATTCTAAAACACTCGTGCATATTATATCCCACATCATATATCACTGAACCAATGCTGGGGATACCGCCATATTTTGCCTGCATCCATTTACCCATTGCCCATTCGCTTTGCCATAAGTGCAGGCTGTTATAAAATAAATAGGGCGATATAATTCGCTCTACCGGCATGTAGGCGCCAAGGTTACTAATAATTACAGGCATTTTTTCGGCATTAATAACAGGCATAAGGCTGGTTAAAACATTAGTTGACACAATACCTGTAATTACATCAACCGACTCAAATAATGCCAGTTTGTTAAAAGCTTCCTCTACCTGTTTAAAACCACCTGTATTAACAAATTCGGGTAAAAAAGAAATACGATCTTTTAAACTTTCTGGTATCGCGGCATCGATGCCATTTAAAAAATCTGATTTTAAGTTTTTATATATACCTGAATAAGGGATCAATACCCCTACTTTAAATTTTGCCATGAGTATTAATTTAAAAGGTTTCGGCAAATTGCCGAAACCTTTCGATATCATTTATTGAAAAAGACAATATTATACTAGTTGCGCGGTGGGTAAATTCCCTGCAAAGCAATAATATAATTTATAGCCAGGTAAGGTTGTAAAAGAGAAACCGGCTGGCTGCTGCCTGCTGTAGCAACCGTTACACTACCACCGCCCACAGTTGCCGAAGCAGCTACATTTAGTGGCGTATTTGGCGCTGAATTATTAAACCCTGCAATTGGGTTAACATTATTAACATCATAAGGAGCAGCGATACTGTTTGCAGTGGAGGATGGTGCATGATCTGTTGCATCTCCGTTTGATGCCTGAATTGTTATTGAGCTTAATGTAATACCAGTAACACTAGCAACGTGTGTATGCGTAGGCAGTTGTGCAAGGCTTAAGTTTATACTTTGCGCGCCGCCTACTTGCCCAAGTACATAAGGAGATAAGCCAATTCCTGTGCCTGCACCAATAGCTACACGCCCTGCTAAGTTTGGCAACTGGAAATTAGTAGTTCCATTGCCACCATAGGTGGTGCCAATTAATGCAAATAATACTTGGTTTGTAGAAACTGCTAAGGTTTGTCCTTGACAATAAGCCCATTGGTATGGTGCGAAATTCGGCGCCCAAGCCATGATAGTACCAACAAATACATCCATTTTTTTGTGATTTTAATTTACGGTTTAAGTTATTTTATTGATTACTAAGGTAGTTATTTTTTTTATTGAACAAATTTTTTTTGAAAAAAATCAAAGGAAATTATCAGCCAAATATGGCTCCTGCCTGCAGGCCCATGGTGGCAAGTTTGTTACCAGAAAATACACCTTCGGGCATTTGTAAAACGTTTATGCGCAAATACTCATTACCCTTACAGGCTACATATAAGCCATTATTAATATCGCTATGAACAATGGTGCCTGGTGCAGGTATGGGCTCAACGCCGGTAACATTAGCCTTTGTTACCTCCACTATTTTAATTATTTGGCCATTAAGGGTTGTTATAGCTCCGCCTATTTCACTATTGCAGGCATTAGTAAGATTTTCAATCTCCTCCGCGCCATCATTTTGCCAATTGATAGTAAAATCATTTGGTTCGGGGCGCGAATAATAGCTTTTTTTCGAATCGGAAGCGGGTTGTAATGGGCTATCTGACGAGATCTTATCCACAAAATCGGCAATAAGGGTTACAGTCAATGCGCTTAATTTTGCAGAATACAAGCCCTGTGTTTCGCCCGGTGATATGGGCACCACTTGTTGACGGAACACTGGCCCTGTATCAAATTCTTTATCCATTTTGTGGATGGTGATGCCCGCCGATTCGCGCTCGCCATTTTTGATCTGCCAAAAAACGGGCAGCGGCCCCATATACGCTGGCAATAAACTATAATGAACATTAAAAAAGCCGAAAACAGGTATGCTGAATAAATCTTCGGGTATTTTGTAGGAGAAGGTATAACCCAGCACAATATCCGGCGCTTGCTTTATAAGCCATTCTTTAAATGCACTGTTCAGTTCCTTTTTTGCAAAACGTTTATAGGGTATGCTATTTGCTTTTGCCAAGGTTTCTACCTGCTGGTTATATGGTTGTACCACATCGGGCATTACGATGGCTTGCAGCATTTGTTTTGAAGCCAGGAAATTTATAGTAGGAATAGCGTAAACATGGTTTACTAAAAGAATTACCTTCATTTATATATTGATTGTTTCAGAACTATCTGAAGAGTATAATATCTTGTCCAATTCATTTATGATCGCCTGCCGCAATAATTCAAGTTGTTGTACGCAGCTCGAATGGGTTTCGACTGTTTGATTTAACATCGTTTTTATTTTTTCACATTCGGCCAAAGGCTTATCGTTAAATTTTGCATAGGCATATTGCTTTTCAAAATCTCCTTTTTTATGATCGAGTACATAAATTTGAGTTGTTAAGGCTTCTATTGATTGTTTAAATGAATCAAACTTGTCAAATTCAGCAATTAGCTTAATGTTATCCAGTATGCTCTTAAAGTTAACGGCAGCCGTTGTATGGGCACAGCTTACGAATTGATTTCTGGCATCCCGGCTGCAAAAGCCAACGCGGCTGGTAATTGGTTGTAACGGTATCCCGGCATGGTCGGTAGACGCATTAAATTCGACATTAATTATTTGTTCATGCCGTAATTTGCAGTCAAAGGTTTTGTACTGCGAGAGCTGGGTTTTTAAAGTTTGTAAAAGTTGTTTATCTTTCACTGTGTTTTATGACAAGGGTTAAGTGCCATAAATATAGCGTTCAAAAACCTAAATTACTTATTAAAATATGATTTGTTTTGCCAAACTGCCTTTAACTATCCCTATTGCTGAGATTCAAAAAGAAATAAGTGCGATAACCGAATCCTGGCACCCACACTTAAATACTTATGATTATCACGGGAGTTGGGAAGTACTTTCTTTAAGATCACCAGGCGGAACAAGCAGTAATATAATTGCGGATAGTATTAATGGTGATGTATTTACCGATACACCGCTTATGCACTCATGCCCTGCTATCAAAAAAATAACAAACAACCTGCTGTGCCCGATAATGGCGGTAAGGCTGTTAAATTTAAAAAGCGGTGCTTTAATAAAACCTCATAAAGACCATGACCTTGCTTTTGAAAAAGGCGAAGCGCGGATACATATCCCTGTATTTACAAATAGCGGCGTCGAATTTTATGTAGAGGGCACTTTAATAAGAATGACTGAAGGTGATTGCTGGTATATTAATGCCAATCTTAAACATAGCGTAGCAAACAAAGGCACAACCGATAGGATCCACTTAGTGATTGATTGCCTGGTTAATGATGCATTAATAGAATTATTTAACAAAGCCGATAAAACAACCCGAGCCGAGGATTATAATTTAAGCGAAAAGCTGATGATAATTGAAAGCTTGCGCGAACAACAAACGCCCACTGCTTTAAAACTTGCAAATGAGATAGAAATGGAAATGAACGCTTTTATTAAAAGTAATGAACAATAATCTTCATCATTGGTACCCTGTAAAATTATTAAAGGATGGCGCTGAGCTTAGATGCCAGTGGAAATATTTTAAAGGTATCCCGTTTATTGATCCTTTTTTTAGCGAGACTATTACCCAAGCAAACAGCATTGAACTTAACGTTACAAAATATAGGTCTGTAAGCGATTTAAACATTCTTACCGAATGGTGTGATAACTTAAAATCCGCTGAGCCAACGGCATTCATCTTTCACATTTCGCGTTGTGGCTCTACCTTGCTTTCGCAGGCGCTGGCATTATCTGATGATCATATCGTATTATCCGAAGTACCTTTTATTGATGACCTGTTAAAGCTATTAACTATTGATGAATGGCTCACTAACACTGATTATCAGCAAATTTTAAAAGCAACAATTGCTGTCTACGGGCAAAAAACAAATCAAAATCAGCAGCTATTATTTATAAAAACAGATAGCTGGCACCTTTATTATTTACCTTTGTTTCGATTACTTTATCCTGCTATTCTATTTTTGTTTTTGTATAGAGAACCTGATGACGTTTTAATTTCTCAGCAAAAAAAACGGGGAATGCATGCTGTGCCGGGCCTAATTTCAAATGTTATATTGGGAATACCGACAAATACAAATGAGCAGTTAACCCTTGATAATCATATGATCGGGGTTTTAATATCTTACCTATCGTCTTTTGTTACTGTAGTAAAAACCGATAATTATTCCTTTTTGGCAAACTACAGCGAGGGCATCGAAAACATCATTAATAACCTGGCAAAGCTTACCGGCTATAAATTAGATGAAGACTATTGCGCAAAGGTTAATGAACGATGCAGGTACAACGCCAAGTATCCCGACCAGCATTTTATAAATGAAACTACTTATCGCGATTTAACTAATACAAGCAAACTACAACCCCTATACATGGAACTTGAAAACCTGAGAAGCTTGCAGATTTCAAAAACGGATAGTGTTGCTGATTATGATAAAAGTTAGTTTCTTGTTAGGATTTGATAGCTTACCCGATCCAAGCTAACCAACGGCTACCAGAATACAGAATAAAGCGCAACCAATATTCCGCAAACGATAAGCGATCCGACCGCGAAGCCTGTATTTACTTTAAACATTTTAGTATCCACTTCAAGTCCGTTGGTTCTTAGGCCTTTGGCATTTTCCAGCATACTAATCACGTACATACCAATTACACATATCCCGAATACAAAACCCATACGATCAATAAAAGGGATTTCGTATAGCTGCGTTACTTTATCGCTTTGTAGCACCAGTTTAGAAAATCCGTATGGCGAAAGGAAACTCAGATCTGCCAGTCTTGGAAGCACTTTAAAGAATATAGCCAATAAAAAGCCGCCTATAGTTGAAAATAGCGCGGCGTTGGAAGTCGCT
>Ga0302227_10000311_pt1 | contig 47132 bp, 43 predicted proteins | sample II_Palsa_N1_1_FD_193525 | JGI IMG/M metagenome (GOLD analysis project Ga0302227, IMG submission 193525) | Peat permafrost microbial communities from Stordalen Mire near Abisko, Sweden - II_Palsa_N1_1 | ecosystem: Environmental > Terrestrial > Soil > Palsa > Peat permafrost | place: Sweden... | reverse complement strand
ACATATATCAGCTGTCGAGAGGAAGTGAGTTTTAAAAAAAAGCGGCAATCGAAAATTGTCACTATAAATTTTTTATTACAACACAAGAGGAATTAATATGAAAACGTCAAAAGCTTTACTTTCGCTTGGCGCTGCTTTTTTCGCGGTGACGGCCATCTCCGTCGCTCATGGCGCGGAGCCGATTAAAATCGGCGTGGCGGTCGGTTTGTCTGGGGCCAATAGTGTGGTGGCCCCGGCGGTGGTGCAATCTTCTGAACTGGCGGTGGCCGAAATCAATGCGGGCGGTGGAATTTTAGGTCGAAAAGTGGAATTGGAAATCGTCGACGACGGTTCGGGTGCGATCGGCGCTCAAAAAGCCTTTGACACGCTGGTATTCGATAAGAAAGTCGATGCCGTGATTTCGATGGAAACCAGCGCCGCCAGAAACGCTGCTTTACCGATAGTCACGCGCGGCCAGGTTCCTTATATCTACACCTCGTTCTATGAAGGGCATTCATGCAATCAATGGATGTTCGCCAACGGATGGGTGCCGGATCAGCAGGTTGCCCCAGTAGTCGACTATCTGATGAAAACGAAGAATGCCAAAACGTTCTTCCTGGTTGGCAGCGACTATGCTTTTGGCCGCGGCATGCTGACCTTTACCGCTAAATACATCACCCAGCAGGGCGGTCAGGTGCTCGACGAAGAATTCCTGCCTACGGACGGTACGGACTGGACCGCGATCTTGTCAAAAATCAGAGCGGCGCATCCTGATGCGGTAATCAGTGCGACAGCCGGTGGCGCGCCGAACGTTTCGCTGGCCAAGCAAATGAAAGGCGCCGGGTTGAACATGCCATACGGCAATCTGGCGATTGATGAAGGAACGGCAAAAACCATGGGCAGCGTCGCCGACGGAATGTATATGTCTGCGTCCTACCTCACGAATATCGACAACCCGCAGAATACCCACTTCAAACAAGCGCTGAGCGCAAAATTCGGCGCCGAGACGAAGACTGCCAATGAGCTTTCCGAGCCGCAATACGAAGCGTTCTTCCTGTATAAGCAGGCGGTCGAAAAAGCCGGTACCACCAATAACGAAAAAGTCGTGGAGGCGCTTAAAACCGTGTCGTTCGACGGCCCGCGAGGACCGGTCGCAATGAGTGCAAGCCGGCATACTCCGTTGTCCATGCGGCTCGGGCAAGTTCAAGCCGACGGTTCGATCAAAATCCTGCAGACCTTCGACCGGGTAGCCCCGGGCTTGCAATGCCCGAATATTAAGTAAGCCGCGATATCGATGAGACTGGCCGGGAATTTATGGCGCAAATAATATCTTCTCGGCCACAGGAGAAAGAAATGGGATTGCTTTTGGACATGCTTACCTCAGCCGCCATACTATTTATCGTCACCGCCGGGTTGATGATGATTTTCGGGGTGATGAAAATCGTCAATTTCGCGCATGGCGCGCTGTTGACGCTCGGCGGTTATACAAGTTTTGTGGTTACGCAGCTCAAACTCAGTCCGTGGTTGGGAATTCCCTTGGCGCTGATGGTCGGTACGGCTGCCGGCATGCTGATCGAAGTCCTTATCGTCAGGCCTTTGTACAAGCGCCCGTTGGATGCAATTTTGGCGACCTGGGGGCTGGGCATTGTCATTGGGCAGTTGATTACGATGGTCTTTGGGCGTGGTGTGCAACTGGTCGACAGCCCGATTCAAGGGGCCTTATCATTCGATGGAATTGAATACTCCGGGTACCGCATCTTGTTGGTTCCGGTGGCCATTTTTATCTGGGTCGCAAGCAGCCTGCTGCTCAATCGAACCCGCTTCGGTATCGAGACGCGGGCAGTCGTGATGAACGAAGATCTGGCGCAGGGCCTGGGGATCAATTCGGAACGTTTGAGATTTTTGATGTTCGGCCTTGGGGCTGCTCTGGGCGTACTGGCGGGCACGCTGATTACACCTCTTTCGAGTGTTGACCCCGCCATGGGATTGCCCTGGCTGGTGAGCGCATTCATGCTCGTGATGGTTGCGGGTAATTCGATGTCCGGACTATTGTTGACGTGCGTTCTATTTGGCGCATGTCAAGTTTTGGTCAGCACCTTTATCAGTCCCGTGCTCGGCGGCATAACGGTTGCCGTGCTTGCCGCAATCACTTTACGGGTAAGGCCGGGAGGGTTCTCTCATGCGTAAGCTATTGGCCAGCCTATGGGGTAGTGGAGTACCGTCGGCGGACAGTCGCCGGAGAAATGGTCGTGGGTTTTGGGCATTCGGATTGCTGGGCATTATTCTGGTGCTTGCCGGTCCGCTGCTTTTTGATGTGTATCTTGTCAACATCCTGATCAAAGCGTTCTTCTTTGCCGTGGTTGCTCTCACGGTAGATGTTTTGTGGGGATACACCGGTTTTCTATCGTTTGGGCAATCCGCATTCTTTGGCATCGGCGCGTATTCCGCCGGCTTGATTTTTACGCATCAGGGGTTTTCCACCGGACATGCCGTGCTCGCTTTCTGTCTGGCGGTCGGCGCATCGGCAATCACCGGCGGCGTAATCGGTTGGCTGTCGTTTTATCGTGGGGCATCGCCATTTTTTGCCACGATCATGTCATTGGTTTTGCCCATCGTGTTGACGCAATTGATCTTGTCCGGCGGCGAATGGACCGGATCGAGTTCAGGCCTGACCGGGTTCGACACTTTCGACTTGTCGTTGCGCGCCTGGTACTGGATTGCCGGGGGTGGACTGATTGCAGGTTTTGCGCTGATGTGGACTATCGTGCGCAGCGACGGAGGACGGATTCTCACGGCCATTCGGGATAACGAATCCCGCTGTTCCTTCCTCGGTATCCGTACACCGCTGGTAAAAATACTCCTGCTGATCGGCATGGCTGCCATTGCCGGCGCATCGGGCTTCGGTTATGCCGCTTTCAGCGGTGTCGTAGCGCCCGAACTGGGCGGCTTCGTTTTCGGTACCGAACTGATCATCTGGGTTGCATTGGGAGGGCGGGGAACGTTATGGGGACCGCTGGTGGGCGCGGTGCTGATTAACGTGGCCAGTTCCTATCTCGGCGGCAGCATGCCGTTTGCGTGGCAACTGATTCTGGGAAGCGCATTTGTTGTTGTCATCGTATTGCTGCCTGAAGGATTGATCCCTTGGCTGTTAAAGCCATTGGGTCTGGGCCGGGTTCAAGCCCGCAAGGTTGAACTGATCCCTCGTTCCGAGCAAAAATCGAGATCCACGACAGGTGAATCCGCGTTTGTCATGGAGGGTGTGTCGAAAAAATTCGGCAGCTTGACGGTTCTTCAAGGCATCGATCTTCGCGCCGAGGAAGGCGAGCTGGTCGGGATCATCGGGCCGAACGGGGCGGGGAAAACCACGCTGATGCGCTGTATGAGCGATGGCGCGGAACGGTCGAGCGGCATAGTGCGGCTCTGTGGCAACGACATCCTGCGACTTCCGCCCGAGCAATGCGTGCGTTTTGGATTAGGCAGGAAATTCCAAAATGCGAATGTGTTCGAAAGTCTCAGCGTCGCCGATTGTCTGCGTATAGCAAGTGCACGCCGGGTATCTCCTTCCTGGTTTCGCCGCAGCCCGGTTCTTTCGCTGCCGCTCTATGCGCTCGACGTACTGCGCATGACCGCGCTCGAGAAAAAATTGGATCTGATCGCTCGGGACCTTTCTCATGGCGAGCAGCAGGCGCTCGAATTGGCCATGGTGTTGGCTTTGCAACCGCGTATTGTGTTGTTGGACGAGCCGACTGCGGGGCTGACCAAAACCGAACGAACTCAAATTGGCCAGGTCCTGGCCGCGTTGGCAAAACGTTACAAGCTGTGTTGCCTCCTGGTCGAACACGACCTGGACTTTGTCGAGGAAGTAGCGACCCGTGTGGTGGTTCTGCATCAAGGACAAATTGTCATGGATGGGACGTTCGGCGACGTCGTCAATTCGGAACTGGTCAGAACTATCTATTCAGGAACCGCACAGGCCGGCGTCGATGCGGAACAACACGGAGTTCCGGCGGGAGAAAAATCTTGACCCAATCTACCTTGCAAGTTCGGGAGGTGTCGAGCGGATATAAGCAGGCTATCGTCATACGAAATATTTCGTTTTCGATAGAAAGCGGACAGGCCGTCGCCATGCTGGGCAAAAATGGCATGGGTAAATCGACACTATTGAAAACCATCATGGGTTATTTACCCGCGAGGCATGGATCTGTCCACTTGAACGGTATCGATACCACCAAGTTATCGCCGTTTCGTATTGCCGGTTTAGGCATCGCCTATGCCGCGCAGGAAAAGTCGTTATTCCAGGATCTGAGCATCTACGACAATTTACGGCTGGCCGTCGCGAGCGATGCCATTTTCGCTGAACGTTTCTTGCAAGTCGCGGAGCTCTTTCCGGTGTTTAAGGCACGCTTGAAGCAAGCTGCCGGCACCCTGTCCGGAGGCGAACAAAAGATGCTGCTGATCGCCCGGGCATTGCTCATGCGGCCGTCCGTGGTCCTGTTGGATGAGATTACCGAAGGCCTGCAGCCGTCGGTGATAGACAGAATCGCGGAGGCGCTTTTATGGGAGCGGCAGGCGCGCAAAACCACCATGCTGATCGTTGAGCAAAATGTCAATTTTGCCTTGCGTGTCGCCGACAGTTATCTGCTGATCAAGCAGGGTGACATAGTCAATCAGGGTGACAGCGGCTGCGAACAAGCAAAAAAATCGGTGCTGGAGCATCTTAAAATCTAGCAAACGGCTTAACTGATTTTTAGAAAAAGCAACTCATGAACGCTTACCAACCTCTATCTGCACTGGAATTATTGCGACAATTGGAGCATCGACCGGACGCGCTGGATGGCCTGCTGGATGCTTGCTACCAACGTATCGATGCCTGGGAGCCGACGCTCGGTGCCATGACGGCGATCGCGCCGATTGCCCGGCTGCGTGCCATGACACAAACCACCGGCCCCCTGCGCGGACTGCCGGTCGTGGTAAAGGATATCTTCGACACATGCGACTTGCCGACCAGCTACGGGTCTGCCATTTACCAGGCGCATCGGCCGACAGCGGATGCCGCCATGGTCACCCAACTGCGCCGGGCAGGAGGGCGCGTGCTGGGGAAGGGCGTGACCTGCGAGTTCGCGTATATGGCGCCGACGAGAACCAGGAATCCGCTCTCGCTCGATAGAACCGCGGGGGGATCCTCGTCCGGCTCCGCCGCGGCTGTGGCTGCCGGTTATGCGCCATTTGGGATCGGCTCTCAAACCGGCGGTTCGACCATACGCCCCGCCTCATATTGCGGGATTGCGGGCTATAAACCGACATTAGGTTTGCTGCCGACCCAGGGCATGAAGGGTTTTTCGTGGTCTTTCGACACGGTAGGGCTGTTTGCGGCACATATTCCGGACCTGACCTATTTCGCCCGTTCCTTGACCGGTTCCGTGCAGGGCGGGCGCAGTCGCGGCAGAAGTCCGGTCATAGGCATCCCGGAATCTTATCCGTGGACTCAGCCATCCGACAATGTCGAGCGGGCGCTGCGACAGGCTGTCGAGGCTGCCAAGCAGCACGGCGCCCATATGGTGCCGATTAAGTTCCCGCGCTGGATGACCGATCTTGTTGCCGCCCATCATATGATTCAGTCTTACGAAGCCTATCTGACGCTTGGACCTGAGTACGATCTGCAGCAAGAGATGCTGAGCCCCATGCTGCGCGAATTTTTGCAGAAGGCGTCGCGGGTGACGTTTGCCGATTACCTTGCGGCATGCCGGCAGGCTCAACTGGCGAAATTTGAATTGTGCAAGATGTTTTCGGGACTCGATGCGATACTGACACCCAGCGCACCGGATGAAGCACCCAGCGGTTACTCGTCGACCGGAGACCCCGCCTTCAACCGCAATTGGACCTTGCTTGGCACGCCGTGCGTCAATGTACCCGGGCTGCGAGGCGACCGCGGCGGGGCGATCGGGATGCAAATCATTGGCTTGCCTTATGAGGACGCACAGACTTTGCAGGTGGCGGCTTTCCTTGAGCAAGCCATAGACAGCCTGGGCCGGCGGAACCAGCCTGGTCCGGACTGAAATTTTCCCAATGGGGTAACGCAGATGGTGAACCTGTCCGAACCGAATCAGCCCGAGGGGTGGCGCGTCGGCGTGCTGTACTCCAGGACGGGCGTTACAGCCGTCACCGAGTCGGAACATTTTTTTGGCACCGCGCTTGCGATCGAAGAAATCAACCAGGCGGGAGGGGTACTCGGCCGGCTGTTGGAGCCCGTGGTCTACGACCCCAAAGGGTCGCCTGAGGAATATCGCCGTCTCGCGTCGCGTCTTTTGATGGAGGACGATGTCAATGTGATTTTCGGTTGTTCGACTTCGTCATCGCGCAAAGCGGTGTTGCCCGTCATTGAGCGTACCAATGCCCTGCTTTGGTATTGTTCGATCTATGAAGGTTTTGAATACTCGCCGAACGTCATCTACACCGGGGCGGTGCCGAATCAGAACAGCATGCAGTTGGCGGCTTATCTGCTGCAACGCGATGCGGCGCGCTTCTTCCTCGTCGGTACCGATTATATTTATCCTCGCGAATCCAACCGAATCATGCGGGATATGGTCGAGCAGCATGGCGGCGAAATCGTCGAGGAAATCTATCTGCCCAGCGTCGTCGGCGAATCGGCTTTGACCGAGGTGTTGCAGCAGATTCAGATGCTTAAACCGGATGTGGTTTTTTCCACGCTGATCGGTGCGGGAGCGCGGGATTTTTACCGCCGCTATGCTGATGTCCAGCAAAATCCGCATCGAATTCCTATCGCCAGCCTCACCATGGCGGAAGTCGAGACTCAGTTGGTCGGTACCGAGCTATGTGCGGGCCATATCACTTCGGCGACCTATTTCGATACGCTGGACAATGACAAAAATCGTTTGTTCGTCGAGGCGTGGAATACCCGATTCCCTGGCTCTCCCCCCAGCATGTGGTCGGAAATGGCCTATAACCAGGTCTATCTTTTTGCCCGGGCCCTTGAACAAGCGGGGAGTCTCTACACCTCCAAACTGGTTGAGGCGGTGCATCGTGTTGCCTTCGATTCTCCGGAAGGTATGTTGACGGTGGCGGCCGAAAATAACCATTGTGTCTTGACGCCAAGGATAGGAATTTGCCGCGCCGACGGCAAGTTCGACGTTGTTTGGCAAAGCCCGGAACCCATCAGACCGGATCCTTATTTATCGAGTTATGGCTTCGAAGATTTTTGGTTGAGGTGATACCGTGGACCCAAGTATTCGTCGGCTTTATGAGGACCTGCGGAGCATCCGTGTCATCGTCGTGCATCCGCCCGGTGAAGACCGGGAAACGCTGGTCAAGCAACTCAATCGGATCGGCTGTCCACTGCGGCTGGTTTGGCCGTTTCCCGAATCGCCACCGGCGGATGCCGACGTCATCTTCTTTGCCGTTGGGCAGGATTATTCGTGCGGCAGCCGGTGGTGCTCAACCGAAGTAGAAGCGACGCTTATCGCGCTGGCAGACTACGAAAGTCCCACCACGCTCAAAATTTTGCTGAATAGTCATGCGCATGCCGTGATTACCAAACCCTTTCGCTCGACCGGTATCTTGAGCTCGCTGGTGTTGGCCCGCTCTGCGAGAATTTTTCAATTAAATCAGCAAAACAAAATCAGGAAGTTGGAGGACACCATCAAGTCGCGGCGTCAGATAGAAAAAGGGATTCGAATTCTGACGGAAAACGAAAATATGAGCGAAGAGGGGGCTTACCAGCACATGCGCACACGAGCCACCGCGCTCAGAGTCACGGTTGCCGAAGTTGCGGCGATGGTCGTGGAGTCGCGTGAAACGATGGAGAAGCTCGGTTTGAAGTCACCCCGTCATCCGGGATCCAAGCCATAGCACTTTTGCCACGAGACATTCGATAAAGCTGCAGCGCTTGGTGCCGCTGGTGGATAACCGCTGCGCTGAAAGCCTTGTAGGCAGAGTACTTAGCGTGCGCCGGAGACAAGCGCCGCAGTCATGTTGCTGCTGACGACAAATTCGTAATGTTCCGGGCGTATGTGAAATACCGTCGATTCGCAGACACGGCCATCAGTGAGGTAAGAGCTGCGTTTCATTACCAGTAAGGCCGCGGACTTCGAGACGCCAAGGACACGGGCGATTGCTGCGGATGCGGCGCTGGCAGTGATCGACATGTCGGCGCGTTCGATATGCCACCCAGGCAGCGATTCGAGCATCTCGTAAGAGGGGATGCGAGCCGCCAGCTCACGCGAGATGTGTCGCGCTTCCGGCAGCATGTAGGTCTGGGCAAGCGCGACCGGTTCGCCGTCGACGGAATGCAGGCGCTCAAGATACACGCAGGTGGCGACATCCGCGGCGAACACGTGTTGCAGAGCCTGCGGTACCTCACATTCTTCCAGATGCAGAAGCGCCATGCGCGCCGCGACACCTTGACCGGAGAGGGCATCGTAAAACCCTTGCAACACGTCGAGCCGGTGCTGCAAACGTTTCGCGGAGGCAAAGGTGCCTTTCCCCTGTTTTCGCTCGACCAGTTTTTCGTCGGCCAGCTTGCCTATCGCCAGCCTTACGGTGACCCGGCTTACGGCAAAACGCTTGCTGAGTTCCGCTTCCGACGGCAATTTACCTGATGGTTCGTAACTGCCGCGTTCAATCTCGCCACGTAGCGTCTTCGCGATCTGGGCATAGAGCGATGTCATGTTTTCGCGAACCAATGTCATAGGTCGTTCAGCTTCCTTTCGATACGTCATGCCCCGCACGTCTATCCCAGGAATCCAGATATCGATGTGAAAAGGCATTGGATCAACAACTTGTATTAATACGTATTATACCCAATCTCGGGCCGGCACGCGGTCATCGGATTAAAGCTTGAGCATGGGGAGTTGGTCAGTGACACACGAAACATCTGGCGCCGCGCCGCTGGAAAAGGATGGCTGGAGGCGTTTTGGCGCCGCGCTCCCACGCGCTTCGAAGGCTGCCGAGACACCGGGCGCGGCGCTCAAGGCGCGGGTGGGTTTTGTGCTTGCGTGGTTGTGCTTCTTCGGTATCGGATGGTTGATACCGACGCCCTCAGGGCTCTCGGCGCAGGGGAAAGCCACGCTGGCGGTGGTCGCCTGGGTGGCGGTTGTGTGGGTGGTCGAGGCGATTCCCGTCGCTGTCAGCGGTATTCTGGTACCGATGCTATTGGTTCTGTCGCATGCGGCAACGCCGTTTCCCAAAGCTGCGAGCGGATTCGCCGCACCGGTCATGTTTCTCTGTCTGGCCGCGTTCCTCTTTTCGGCCATCATGCAGGCTGCCGGACTCGACCGCCGCATCGCGCTGATGTTGCTGGACAAGCTGAAGGTGCGCACCGCCAATGGCGTGATCTGGGCCATGTTCGCGGTCAATTTCGTATTGTCGCTGGCGGTGCCCGCGGCCAACGCGCGCGCGGCTGCGTTGCTGCCGGTGACGAGCGGCATTATCGGATTGTTCGGCGACACGGCACGCGAACGCGAAGCAAAGAAGGCGATCGTGATCCAGGTCCTGGTCTATGGATCGATGATCAGCGGCATGTGTATTCTCACGGCGCACCTGCCCAATATGGTGGTCTCCGGTCTATTGGAAAAGCAACTTGGCTTGCGCATCTCGTACCTCTCGTGGTTCAAGCTGCAATGGCCGTATCTTGGCATGTTCGCCTTGACCCAGTGCTGGGTGCAGTACTACTTCAAATCGCGGGCGGTCGCTATTCCCGGCGGCCGTCAGGCCATTGTCGACGAGCGGCGCCGGCTGCCGCCCGTCGCGGGGCAGGATTATCTGGTGCTGCTGGTCTTCGGCTGCACCGCCCTGATGTGGGCCACCGAACCGCTGCATGGCCTGCAATCGGAAATTGTCGCGCTGATTGCTGTCTCGCTGCTGTTCGCCCCCGGTGTGCTGCGTTTTGGCTGGAAGGAGATACAGGACCGTACCATCTGGGGCACTGTGTTCTTGCTCGGCGGCGCCCTGTCCTTATCCTCGGCCATCAGCAGCTCGGGGCTGGCCCAGTGGGCCGCCGACCATATCTATGCGGCGACGCATGACCATGTGTGGTGGGTCATGGTGGTTATCGTCATGCTGGGCACTCATGTGATTCGCATCGGCATGTTGTCGAACGTAGCGGCCGTCACCATGATCGCCCCGATCGCACTGGCTCTCGCCCCGCGTCTAGGCTTGCATCCGGTCGCTTTTACGCTGCTGATCAGCGACACCGACAGCTTTGCTTATCTGCTGCCGACACAGATTACCGCGGGCGTGATTGCATACAGCAGCGGCGTGTTCACCAACGCGGACTACGCGAAGGTCGGTGTCGTTTCAGTATTGATCGCGATTGTTTACGGCATTTGTGTCATGGCGCCCTGGTATGCGTACCTCGGCATTCCGCTGTGGAACCCCGCCGCGCCCTGGCCATTTGCACACTGAACCGCGCTCATCCGCGAATCTCGAAAGGCATAAAAATGGATCAAGATCAAGAAAGCATCGACGCAAAAGGCATTGCATTACGCGGCCGGCTTGGGCCGCATGTGGCGCCGATAGGACTTTATGAACGTACCAAAGGCCTGCCTTTTGCCGGTCGCGTGAGCTGCAACGTCACTTATCTGGAGGCGGGTAGCTGGAGCGAGATCGTGCTTGACTATGTGGTCGGCGCATCAGGCGTTGCCGACGGTGCCTGGCTTAAGGCGACTTTCAAGTTCTATTCCGACTGGGCCTTGTTCCAGACCAGCGACCCGAGTGCGGCCAACTTCATTAGCGCGGAATATCACGCCGCGCCGCTGGCTGCAGGCCAGAGTCCCGCCACGGTTCAGTCGCTGAATGTGCGTTTCGATCAGAAGGGCCATGAGCGACCCTTTCAGAAAGCGGTGATCGTCGATGTTGCCGACGGTTATCTGAATGCGGGCGACCATATCGTGATCCGGCTGGGCGATCGTCGCCGCGGTCCTGGAACACGGGTGCAGACCTTTGTCGAAGATCAGTTCCGTTTTCGCTTTTATGTCGATCCGCTCGGCACGTCGCGTTTTGTCACGGTGCCCGGCGACGTGGTCATCGATATTCGCGCGGGCGCGCCGTCGCAAGTGCTGTTGAATGGACCACGTTTCGTCTGGCCCTCGCAGCCGGCGCCGTTTCGTTTATCGCTGCAGGATCGCTGGGGCAATGCATGCCGTGATATCGGCGGCACGGTACTGGTGCAGGCCTATGACGAAGATGACCGGATAGTCTATCGCCGCGAACTGGATCTGCCTGAATCAGGCTGGGCGACTTGCGCACTCGATGACCTGCCCACCGCGGCGGGCACTTTGCGTATCGTGGCGGAGGTGCCCGAACTGCACAGCGTGCGGGCTGCGCAAACCTTTCTGACCATCGACGCAAACTTGCCGGTTCCCCGCTCGCTGTATGCGGACCTGCATGTTCACGCGCACGATACGGTCGGCACCAATAGCCCGGCATATAACGCCGCCTACGCACGCGACATCGGCGGCATCGACGTGTTGGGATACACCGCAAACGATTTCCAGATCACCGATACCAACTGGAAGCTCGGCCTGGACACCGTCGAGCGTTTTAATGAAGCGGGGCGTTTTGTGGTCTATCCGGTTCAGGAATGGTGCGGCAGTTCGACGGCGGGAGGCGACCATAACGTGGTCTTTCTCGGCGATGGGCAACCCGGATTTCCCTACAACGCCAAAGGCGAGCACAACCGAACGCTGGTGTGGAACGAGGACATGAAGGGCAACACCGTCGAACTCGGGCGCTGGCCTGTCGAAGAGTTGTGGGACGCCTACGTCGACGACGCCGAACATCACCTGATCATGCCGCACGTCGGAGGGCGCCGGTATATCCCTGACTGGCATCATCCGCAACTTGAGCGTCTGGTCGAAATTGCTTCCACCTGGGGCCACTTCGATTGGCTTTACCGCGATGTGATTGCGCGTGGTTACCAGCTCGGCGTCGCGGCAAGCGGCGACGAGCATCGTGGCCGGCCCGGCGGCGGCGCTCCCGGGGTTCAGGTATTCGGGGTGAATGGCGGACTCACGGGCGTGTTGGCCGATAGGCTGGAGCGCCGTCCCATCGGCCGGGCGCTGCGCGCACGCAGGACTTGGGCTACGACCGGCGAGCATAGCGCCGCATTGGTACGATGCGGCGATCACTGGCAAGGCGACGGCTTCACGCACCACGGGCCGGCCACGCTCGACTATCGTTTGCTTGGCCGCGCGGGCTGGGAATATGTCGCGGCGTTCGATCACTCGGGGTTGATCTGGGAGCGCAATCTGCACCGGGAACTGGGGTATGCGGATCGCTTAATGCGTGTGCGCTGGGGTGGCGCGCGGATTCGCGACCGGTACCGCTGGGCATCCTGGCGCGGGCGGATTCGCATTAGCAACGGCACGATCAATAACTTCGGTTCCTCGGGTTTCGAGCACATCGAGGAAGCTGCCTGGCGCACCGGCACGACCGATATCGAGTTCCACAGCGATACCTACGGCGACGCGGACAGTATCGAAATCGACGTAAGCAATCTGCTCAATGCCCGGATTGTGGTCGAAGGCACGATCGACAGTTTTGTCAAAATTGGCGACCCCTTGCAAGGCAACCCATTTGCGCATACGCCGCAATTTCGCTGGGAGTTCAGCGGTGCGGAGTTGCTGGCTCAGGGAGAGCTGAGGCACGAGCTGGGTGGAACCGAACTTTTCCTGGCGGCCGAACGCTTGACCGATAAGCCCTTGCCGGTTGACTTGTCCGGCAGCCTGGAAGTTGAGCCGTCGAATGCACCTTTCGGTTTTCGGCCGGTTTATTTCTTCGGCCGGCAACGTGACGACAGCAAGGTTTGGACCTCGGCTCAATTCATCACCTTTGTATCTGGACTCCACGCTGGATAAGCGGCACGTGTTTCACTGTTTCACCCTGCTCAAGAAATCTGGGCAGTCTGATCGCGTGGGCAGATCGTGTGTGTTACTCGGGTTACGCTAAAGACACCGAATGATTTTTGTCATTAAAATAGCCGGTTTGGTCGCCTATAATGCGCCGAGCGAGGTTCTACGGATTGTCTTATGATTGGCATCAATTCCATTTGCCCAGAGATTTTATGACTATCGTTCGACGCTTGATGTTGACATTGTTCATCGCACTTCTAGCGCTGGTTTTTGTGGGTGGATATGGATTGATCCAGTTGCACCATTCATATCAGCGAGTGGATAGTCTGGAGACGCGCACGGTTCCCGGCCTGAAAACCATCTCCATGGTGCTCGACGACGTCGGCGCGTTACGCTTGACCCTGTACCGTTATGTGGTGGATGGAACCGACAGCACGATTCAGGCTGGCATGGAAAAAAACATAGCCGATACCGATAAGAGCTTCGATGAGCATCTTGCCAGCTATGCGCAAAACGATCTCGCGGACGATACGGATCGCGCCATGTTGGATGCCGACAAGGCAAACATGGAGGCTTACCGTGCCGCCCGCACCAGTTTTTTCGATAAATTCCGCGCCGGCGACAAGGATGGCGCTCTGGCGCTGCTGCACGACAGCGGCTCGGTACACCTTACCGCCGTCACGCTCAACGACGGCTTGCACGCCCATCTCGACTATGTCATCAAGCATGCGGACGCGGTGCGGCAAGAGAATGCCGCGGCCTACAGCCTCGCGTTCGGTCTATTGATTGCGATCATGGCCTTGGCCTTGGCGTTGACGGGCGGCTCCGGCGCGCACTTGTACCAACTGATCAGCACGGGGCTGGGGAACTTGCAAAGCACCTTGCAGCGTATCAGTACCTCGCTGGATTTGTCGCTGCATGCCAAAACCCAGCGTATGGACGAAATCGGCCATACCGCGGTCGCACTGAATCGTTTGCTTACGCGGGTGGCCGATGTGGTGGGCGAGGTGCGCGGTTCAAGCGACGCGGTAGGCGTGGCGGCGAAGCAGATTGCCGCGGGCAATCTCGATTTATCGGCGCGTACCGAGCAGCAAGCGGCTTCGCTTGAGCAGACGGCCGCCAGTATGGAGCAACTGACCACTACCGTGCAGCAAAATGCAGCCAGCGCGAAACAGGCCAATACGCTCGCCTCCGATACCTCGGCGATTTCCGACCAGGGCGGAGCTGCGGTAGAGCGGATGGTCGGTACCATGACTGAAATTGCATCAAGCTCGGCCAAAATTGCCGAGATTACCTCGCTGATCGAAGGCATTGCTTTCCAGACCAACATCCTCGCCCTGAATGCGGCGGTCGAAGCCGCGCGAGCTGGAGAGCAAGGGCGGGGCTTTGCGGTGGTGGCGTCCGAAGTGCGCAGCCTGGCCCAGCGCTCGTCGTCGGCTGCCAAGGAAATCAAGGATTTGATCGAACGCTCGGTGAGCACCATCGATGCCGGTTCCAAGCAGGCGCAGGAGGTCGGCCAGACGACCCTGCAGGTCCAGCAGTCGGTGCGGCGAGTGGCGGAAATTATCGGCGAAATCGCCGCAGCCTCCGAAGAGCAGGGACGCGGCATCGAGCAAGTCAATCAAGCGATCGGCCAGATGGATGAAGTAACGCAGCAAAACGCAGCTTTGGTCGAACAAGCCGCGGCGGCCGCGCAGTCGCTGGAGGAGCAGGCGGACAAGCTGGAGCGAACGGTGGCGGTGTTTGTGACGGGCGGCGCCGGGCGCAGATAGAGCGTGGTGCCGTACCGCCAAAAACTCATGTGCCGGGGCACTTCTACACGCCAGATCGGAAAGCCATCGTATTTGTTAGACGAGAATATGCCCGGCTCTGTCCAGCAAAACACGCGCATGTGACAGATCCGCCTGTTTAAGCAAAACGTGATCACCATCGAACGTCGACACGACAAAGACACCCAGGCCGCCCTCAGCCAACGGCCGGACCACGGAAAGTACAATGCCTGTCGCACCGAAGGCAAACGGGCCGACAAAGCGCATGCAGCTCCAGCCAAGTTCGGTAGTTGTTCCATGCGGTACGCGCTCCGCCAAGCAAACAATGGACAATTCAAAAGCGGAGCGACTGATCGTGACAAAACCGCCTCCATCCGCCCAAGAGGGAATAGTCGCGTCGGCGTTTAAGCGGCTGATGGCGTACTCTCCATCAGCAAGTTCCAGCGTAATTTGGTGGATTTCATGTGCTGCTTCCATCAGTGTCTCCTCAGTTGATAAATAATGATGCCGCGATTGTCCACATTGTCATTGCGATTAATGCGTCAAGCACGCGCCATGAGTTTGGTTTTGCAAAAATTGGCGCCAACATCTGTGCGCCGAAGCCAAGGCAGCTAAACCAGAGGGCCGATGCAGTCATGGCGCCCGCCGAGAAATAAAAGTGGCCTTGGCCTAACTGTTGCGCGCCAATTGCGCCCAAAAGTACGACCGTGTCCAGCCACGCATGTGGATTGAGAAGGCTCAGCACAGCAGCGGTGCGTAGCGCCGGACCGCGTTCACTGAGTGCGTTGCTGCTATTGGCTCGCAGAATCCGATCTTGACTTACCCAAGCCGACCACGCTGCACGTCGCCCATATTCGATTAAGAAGAGTGCTCCACCCACGCGTATTACTTGGAGTAAAACCGGACTTGTAGCGACAAAGCGCCCGACACTGCAGGCTCCGAGTGCAATGAGAGTGACGTCGCAGGTAACACAGATAAGGACGCAAGCAAGCACGAAATGTCGTTGCAGGCCTTGGCGCAATAGAAATACATTTTGCGCACCAATCGCTACGATAAGGCCGCTACCCACGCCCATGCCCTTAAAAAATGCGCCGCTCAGCATTACGTGCTCCGCGTTGGAAAGAGCACCACCTTAGAGAAAAATGATGTATTAATATAATGAATATTATGAGTGGTTTATTCAAAATATTCATACAGGTACTTTATGAGATCTTTGGACTATCGCGGTCTTGCCGCCTTGGACGCCGTTATTGAGCAAGGAAGTTTCGAGCGCGCAGCCACCGCTCTTTCGATCAGCCAGCCGGCGGTCTCGCATCGTCTGCGCGCTCTGGAAGAGGCGACGGGCGAACTGCTGGTGATTCGAGCACATCCATTGCAAGCGACCGCCCGCGGCCATAGGCTCATCGCACATTATCGCCAAGTACTGCTACTGGAGGCAGGGCTCGAGACGGAGGCGTCCGAGGTAACAGACCTCCCAGAACTTGCCATTGCGGTCAATGCCGATAGCGCCGCAACGTGGCTGCTTGAGGCGTTGGGACAAGTATTGGAAGCGCCATCTTGCAGAATAGAGTTACTTCTCGACGATCAGGATCAGACGTTGCGTCTATTGCGCGAAGGCCGAGTGGTCGGATGTGTTACCAGTTCGCCGGAGGCCGTGGCCGGAACTACAATCCAGGCTCTTGGCGGAATGTCCTATCGTTGCGTGGCCACCTCTGATTTTGTGAATCGCTGGTTTACGAATGGGGTGGATGCTGCCGCAGTGCAGCGTGCGCCCGCTTTGATCTACAACCGGAGCGACAGCCTGCATAGGCGATTCTTGAGTCATCTAGGGCTGAGCGGAGACTGCCCGCATAACTACTTCCCGAGTTCGGAGGGATTTATTGCCTTTATCAAAGCTGGACATGGGTATGGCATGGCGCCCTGGATTCAGGTACGAGATGATTTGAACAGTGGGAGGTTAGTCGAGGTTATGCCCGGCTTGGATTTAAAAATAGCGCTGTATTGGCACCAGTGGAAAATCAGAACGCCGCTTACCCGCCTCTTAAGCGACGCCATAGTGGATACCGCTCGTAAATGGCTCGATTTGCCGGCGTATTAGTCGACAAAGCGGTGTGGACTATCCAATACCCCGCGCTCGCCCTACGCGACTGAGAGAAACCCCTTTCGGCTTATCGCAAGGGGGACCTTCACACATAGGCCGACATCACGCTCGGTGGTAAGGCCGGCATTGCTCATCCAACTTGGCTGGGGATCGGGACGCGGCTGACTGAAAGCGCCAGATTTCGCAGCAAAAGGACGATTGCCCCTGCGATGCCGCCCGCTTTGCTCGGCGCGGCGGCATCGGCACGCTACTGTGCCACTACCCGGCGCGGCTCGCCGATCCAGTGTATGGTCGCCGCGATCACGCCCAGCGCGAGACCAAAGGCCACGATGCCCGACCAGCCAAAGCGGCTCATCAACCAGCCGCTGACCGTCGCACCGATGGCGCCGCCGAAGAAGGTGGCCGTCATATACAGGCTGTTGATGCGGCCTTGTGCTTTTGGATCGACGGCGAAGGCACGCGTTTGATTCGACACCAAGCCGGCCTGCACACCGATATCCAGCACAATCACACCGATGATCAAGAAGGCCCATGAGAACTCGGCGCCGGCGAGCAGCACGTAGGCCAGCGTGGCGATGCCGATACTGGCCGCAATCACGCCACGCGTGCCGAGCCGGTCGGAGGCACGGCCGCCGAACGAAGCCGCAAACGCGCCGGCCGCACCGATGATGCCGAAGCCGCCTGCCCAGGCACTACCCAAGTGCCACGGGCCGCCGGCAAGCAAGGCCGCCAGATTGACCCAGAAGGCGTTGAAACAGGCCCACAGCAGCGCTTGAATAAGCATCGATTCACGAATCGGACGATTGTCGCGCACCAATGGCCAGAGTGAAGCGAGCAGCCGACCGTAGGACAGGTTGGTGCTGGCCACGCCGCGCGGCAGCAGCGACGCAGCGGCGATCCAGACTGGGATCATAAACACCGCTTCCATGCCGTAAACCGCGCGCCAGCCATAGGCCGCACCGACCACACCCGCGATGGTGCGACCGAGCAGAATTCCGACCATGATGCCGCTGACCACCGTGCCGACCGAACGCCCCCGGTCGCTAGGCCGTGACATGACGGCGGCAAACGGCACCAACTGCTGCGGCACGCAACTGACGATGCCCAGTCCAAAGGACGCCGCAATCAGCGCCCAGATGCCAGGCGCGATCGCCGCCGTCACCGCAAAAACAAAGGCCAGCGCAATTTGCGCCAGCACCAGCTTACGGCGGTCGAAGCGGTCGCCGAGCGGCAGCAGCAAGGCCAGCCCAGTCGAAAAGCCGAGCAGCGCCGCGGCGGCGACCAGGTCGACCGTCGTCAAGCCGACATGCAAGCCGTTTGCGATCAACGGCAAGATAGGCTGAGTACAATAAATATTGGTGATCACCGCGCCGGCGATTACCGCCATGGTGACGATCTTGCCGCGCGACGCCAAGGCGGGCGCGGATGAACTATCGGGTGTGATGGGCAGACCTTGCACGGCATTCTCCTTAAGACTCAAAGTAGCTGGCATTTGCAGCAACATGCCGCGATCCAGGTTTCAGTGGTGAACCTTACGCGCTTGCATTTGCAAAGAGAATCCCTCACGATTAGGAATCATCCTTCCATAATTTGATAGGCGCCATGAATCGTCTCGACTCCATGTCTATCCTCGTGGCGGTGGTTGATTCGGGCAGCCTGTCAGCCGCCGCGCGTCACCTCGACATACCGCTGGCCAATGTCAGCCGCAAGGTGGCGGAACTGGAATCGCATCTGAAGACGCGCCTGCTGCACCGCACGACACGGCAAATTTCGCTGACGGAAGCGGGGATTTCCTACGTGGCCGCGTGCCGGCGCATTCTCGAAGAAATCGACGAAGCCGAGCGCGCCGCGACCGGCGAATACGCCTCGCCCAAAGGCGAACTGGTGGTCACGGCGCCGCTCGTATTCGGGCGCTTGCATGTGGTGCCGGTGGTGGCGGAATTTCTCGCACACTACCCGGAGATCGACATCAACCTCGTGTTCACCGATCGCGTCGTGCACCTGATGGACGAACACGCCGACGTCGCGGTTCGAATTGGCACCTTGCCCGACAGCACGCTGATGGCAACCGGCGTTGGCACGGTGCGCCGCGTGATCTGCGCAAGTCCCGCCTATTTGGCCGCGCACGGCGTGCCGACCGAGCCCCATGATTTGGCCGAGCACGAGTGCATTACCTTCGAAGTCCTCGCATCGATGCGTGCCTGGGTGTTCGGGGCCGGCAAGTCGGAGCTGTCCGTGCCGGTACATTCACGGCTGACCGTCAATACGGCGGAGGCCGCCATCGCCGCCGCCATGCTCGACGTTGGACTGATACGTGTGCTGTTCTACCAGGTTGCCGATGCGATACGCCACGACGCGCTGCGCGTGGTGCTCGCCAGCTATGAGTCGGCGCCGCTGCCGATTAATCTGGTGCATAAAGGGCAAGCGCCGCTGCCGTTGAAGTTGCGGGCTTTTCTTGATTTTGTGAAACCGCGGTTGCGGGCGCGTACGGCGCGGGAGTTGATTGGGGTGGCGGAGGGGAAATGATCGCGCACCCGCCTCGGCATGTTCGTCAACGCGCGGCTTATTGATTGCCGTAAGCGGATTCCCAGCCGCCCAGTGCTTTACACAGGACGTTGGAGTCGTGCAGGGGCGTTGCTGAATAAATTGACCAAGGACAAATCCATTCCTGGGCCTATGCACAAATCCAATTGGGGCCAGATCGATAACGCCATGCTGGGATAGGAATGGCCAGGCGGAAACGCAGGAAAATCACGTCTCGTCCGTTCGAAATGGCACCGTTCTGAAGATTTCCGCGAGCCATTGGGTAAAGATTCGCACACGTGGCGACAACTGCCGGCTCTGCAAATAGAGAATCGATACCGGCATCGGTGGCGGCGGCAACGTCGGTAATACGATTTTCAAAAGGCCGCAGGCAATCTCGGCAGCTATCCGATACTGCGGTACCTGAATCAGGCCGGCACCCGCAATTGCCGAGCCAGTGTAAAGGTCCGCACCCGTCACGGAGATGGTGGATTGCATGGGTACTTCGGTGAAGCGGCCGTTGGCATTGAAACTCAGCGGCACAGCCTTTCCCGTGGCACTCGAAATGTAGTCGACTGTAAAATGCTGTTCCAGATCCCCAATGCCGGCAGGTTCCCCATAGCGTGCCAGGTAAGCCGGGCTGGCGACGGTAACCTGTTTCATCGAGGCAATTTGCCGACCGATCAGTGATGAATCGCGTAGTGTGCCTGCCCGTAGAACACAGTCGACGCCCTCGCGTACCAGGTCAACAAGCCGGTCGTCCTCACCGATATGGAGGTGAAGGCCCGGGTAGCGCGTCAGAAATTCGGGCAAAGCGGGTACCACGAAGTGCCGTGCAAGTGTGCCCTGCAGATTGACCGTCAACAGACCCTTGGGCATCGTGCCCCGAAACGCCCCGTCGGCTTCCTCCACGTCGGCCAGCAGACGCACGCATCGGTGGTAGTACGCCTCGCCGTCGTGTGTAAGGCGTACCTGGCGTGTGGTACGTTCGAGCAATCGCGTGCCCAGCCGGGTTTCCAGGCGTTTGACAAGGTTTGTGATGGTTGCCCGGGGGATATTTAGATCATCGGCCGCTTGCGAGAAACTGCTGCGCTCGGCTGTACGCACAAAAGCCTGCATTTCCTGAAAACGATCCATGTTGCCTCGTTTGTATAATCAATAGTTAAAGTAAATGAAATAGTGATGCAAAGATAGCGGCGATTATCTTTTTATTCGAATAGTTCATGATCATATCCGTGTTCCAACTCAACTACGAGGTGTGTCATGACTGTTGTAAAAAATTCTGGTGTCGCGCTTGTGACGGGTGCTTCCCGAGGGATAGGCGCGACGATTGCGCGCCGACTCGCCCGTGAAGGTTTTGCCGTCGCCCTGAACTATGCGTCAAGTTCGGCGGAAGCGAACAAGCTTGTCGCTGAACTGTCGCAAGCCGGCGTCAAGGCGATTGCTGTGCAAGGCGATGTGTCGAGGGCGGACGACGTGCGCCGAATGTTTGAAACGGTCGAGCGGCAGTTGGGCAAGATCGACGTATTGGTCAACAACGCCGGCATATTGAAGACTGTGCCCCTCGCCCAGACTACCGACGAACTGTTCGCACAGACGTTCGCGATCAACGTCGGCGGCGTGTTCAACACGCTGCGCGAGGCGGCCACGCGTATCAACGATGGTGGCCGGATCATCAATCTGTCGAGCACCACGCTTGCGCTGAACCTGCCGGGCTATTCGATCTATAACGGCACCAAGGCCGCGGTCGAAGCTTTCTCGCGCGTATTCGCGAAGGAATTGCGTGGGCGCCGTATCACGGTGAACTGCGTGGCGCCGGGGCCGGTGGCAACCGACCTGTTCCTGAACGGCAAGACCGAAGAACAGATCCAGCAGTTCTCGAAGATGCCGCCGCTGGAGCGCCTGGGCCAGCCGGACGATATCGCGAATGTGGTGGGGTTCCTCGCCGGCCCGGATGGTGCATGGGTTAACGGCCAGGTACTGCGCGCGAACGGTGGCATCGCGTAAGCGCGGGCGCTCGCCTCTGACGAGCAGTCTATGGCGAATCACACTAGGAATCGAAACCGGGTCCCGCTGCGCCAGAGCCTGCAGCTTGCAGCTCTTGCACTCATGGCGGCGTTGGGGCTTGTCTCTTGCGGAGGCAAGCGTGTGCCCGATGCTTCGCAAAACATGACGATGAAACCCTCCGTTACCTATTTGCACTTGTTGCGGCACACGCCGTTTTTTACGGCTCTGTCCATCGAACAGTTGCGCTGGACTATCAGGCATTCGCATGAATGGGAGGCGGACGCTGGCGCAGTGATAGCGAAATGCGATCACGCGGGTGTACCGGACATATCGGGTGGAGATTACTGGGTCTTGCTGGATGGCGGATGGAAGGTCGAGCATGACGGCCGGTCATATGCAAGCGGGCACGCCGATCCGGGGAAGTGGTTCAACGTCAGTACGGCACGTGGCGCCGCGTGCTCGCTCGTTGTCACTGAACATAGTTATGTGATGCGTATCACCAACACTGATATGCAGGCGATGCTGGATCAGGGTTTTGCTTTCAACAGCCACCTCGATAGCGGTCGCAAGTATTACGCATCGGTATTTGGCGAAGGTCTTTCTGGAAGACCCTGAAGCAGGTTCTCGCATTTCTGCAGTATTTCGCAGTGCGTTTTTCCGCTAATCGGATGGTATGGATGGGGCGTCATCCGAGTCAGTTCTGCTTCTACTGTTTAACCCTTTATCTAATGGAGAGATTTTAATGTCACAGATAATTCTGGTTACTGGCGCATCTTCGGGTTTCGGTCTGATGACCGCCCAACTTCTGGCTCAGGCAGGTCATACCGTCTATGCATCGATGCGTGAAACGCAGAGGCGCAATGCGCCGCGCGTGGTGGAAATTGCGCAGTGGTCGAAGCAACAAGAGGTCGATCTGCGCACGGTTGAGCTGGACGTACAGTCAGACTCATCGGTGGCTGCGGCGATCGAGTGTATCTTGAAAGATGCGAACGGTCTGGATGCGATCATCCACAATGCCGGCCACATGGTGTTTGGCCCGGCCGAAGCGTTTACGCCCGAGCAGTTCATCCAGCAATACGACGTCAATGTACTGGGTGCCCAGCGTGTCAACCGGGCCGCTTTGCCGCATCTGCGTAAGCAGGGCAGGGGACTGCTGGTCTGGGTTGGTTCATCCTCAACCCGTGGCGGCACGCCGCCGTTCCTGGCTCCGTATTTTGCCGCAAAGGCGGCAATGGACGCGCTGGCTGTGTCGTATTCGACCGAACTGGCGCGCTGGGGCATTGAGAGCACCATCATGGTTCCGGGCGCCTTCACCAAAGGCACCAATCACTTTGCCCATTCCGGCAAGCCGGCTGATGCCGATGTAGCGGCCGAGTATGACGCCGGTCCCTATGCGGGCGTGGCTGACCAGGCGCTCAAGGGCCTGGCGAGTCTGGAGCCGGCCGATGCCGATCCGGCGGAGGTTGCGCGCGAGATCGTCAAGGTGGTGAACCTGCCGTTCGGCAAGCGTCCGTTCCGCGTCCACGTCGATCCGTCTCAGGACGGCGCGGAAGTGGTCAATGCGGTGGCGGACCGCATGCGTCGCGAGATGTACTTCGCGATCGGCCTGCAAGATCTGCTCTCGCCGAGGATCAACGATTGACGGGCAGGTGCGAGTAGGCGATTGTACCGGGGAGGGGGAATGGACAATTGCGCTCTGTCCGCACCTGATGGAGCACGGATCGGTCATACGGGCGGACTGGTGCTCATGTTTGAGCGGTGTTGCTGCCAGGCTCGGCATCCATGTATACCGACTTCTTCCAACGCTAGACCAAAACATCGGCAGCATCATACTGAGAAGAAAACGGCGGCATAAGCTAGCAGGCCACTTCAGCCTCGCGCGGAGCAATCTCAGCCTCGATGTCTCGACCATGCTCCTTCAGTGCCATTTGCAAGTCATAGGTCTGTTGCAGGTTGAGCCACGATTCTGCATCGCCACCGAAATATCGGGCGAGACGAATTGCTGTATCGGGCGTGACACCACGTCGTTCCCGTACCACATCGTTAATGCGGGTCGCGGTGACGTGCAGGGCGTTAGCAAGCGCGTTGGGCGTCATGCCGAGTGGCGCCAGATATTCCTCGCGGAGAATTTCTCCGGGGTGAATCGGGCGCATGCCATTTCGAAAGCGAGCCATGATTGTCCTTTCAGTGATAGTCAACGATTTCAACCGATTCCGGACCGTCCGGGGTCCACACGAAGCACGCGCGCCATTGGTCATTGATGCGAGAGCGGCGTAGGCGCAACCAGTGGCGTATGAAGAAAACCTCACCGGCGGAGTGCGTAGGCACGGCGCCAGCCACCGCATAGAAGGCGCCCGCTCTTCACTCAGTGGCGTTTATGAAAGTCAGCCCGGCGGGCGCGATCCGAGCAAGAGGATATCGACCAACCTTTTGGCGCTTTGCTGCCAGTCTGGCGCCGACGCAACATTCGACACCCCGACCAGCGCCCGCAGCAGATCCAGCGGCTCAAGATCGGCGCGGATCTCGCCGCTGGCGACAGCGCGCGTGACCAGTGACCGAATGGCGTCCTTGATCGGGACGCCGGACGATTCGAACAGTTTGGTCGGTCCCCCGACCATCGAATTCAAGGCGGGGGCAATGATTTTCTTGGTGGCGATGTAGTCGACGAACAGCAACATCCAGGCCCGCAACGCATCCAGCGCGGGCAGCGCTTCGGACAGCCTTTGTTGTTCCTGCGCAAGCTTCGTCACTTCGGCGCGGTAGACATTCTCCAGCAGCGCATCGCGGGTCGGAAAGTGCCGGTACAGCGTGCCGGGGCCGACGCCTGCTTGGCGAGCCACGTCTTCCAGGCTGATGTCGCCGCCCACTCGCGTAAAGGCGGCTTTGGCTTCTTCAAGGATGCGTTCGCGATTGCGTAGCGCATCGGCTCTCGGTTTTCGTTCTTTGGGCGTTGACTGGGTCATGTATCACTTGATTGCTTGCAAACGGAGGATTCCTCCGTTTATTATGTCATTTAAGCGGAGGGAAACTCCGTTTTATCCTGGGCTGGGAATCACGTCAACTTTATTATGAGGGAGCGGCGAGCATGACTGAGAAATTAGGTGCGACTTCGACGACAGACGAGGTGCTGTCAGGCGTCGATCTGCACGGCAAGCGAATTCTTGTCACGGGTGTTTCCGCGGGGCTAGGTGTCGAGACCGCACGAGCGCTTGCCGCGCGCGGGGCGCAGGTGATCGGCGCGGCCAGAGACTTGCAGAAAGCCGAGCAGGTGCTTGCTGGAGCGCGGCGCGAGGCTGCGGCGGCCGGCGGCGGCATAGAGCTGGTGGAACTCGATCTCGCCAGCCTGAAGAGCGTGCGGGCTGCCACAGACAAGCTGCAAGACGCAGGCCGTCCGCTCGACGTGATCATTGCGAATGCAGGCGTGATGGCGACGCCGTTTGGCAAAACCGCAGACGGATTCGAGACGCAGTTTGGCACTAATCATCTGGGACATTTTGTGCTGGTGAATCGCCTGGCCTCGTTGCTCTCCTCTGGTGCTCGCGTGATCGTGCTGGCTTCGTCGGGGCATCGCTTCGCCAATGTAGACCTCGAGGACCCGGGTTTTGAGCATACGCCTTACGATCCTTTTGTCGCCTATGGGCGCGCCAAGACCGCGAATGTCCTGTTCGCGCTGGCTTTCGATCAGCGACATCGGGCGCGCGGCGTGCGGGCAGCCGCCGTTCATCCGGGCGGAATCCAAACAGAGCTGGCTCGTCACATGGACCAAGGCCAATTGACGGGGATGCTGGAACAGATCAACCGCCAGCTTGCGGCGCAGGGGCAAGGTCCGTTCCAGTTCAAGACCGTGCCGCAGGGTGCGGCGACGTCCGTGTGGGCTGCCGTGGTGGCGTCAGCCGAAGAAATCGGCGGCAAATATTGCGAGAACTGTCACGTCAGTCAGGTCGTGGCCGACGATGTGGTGATTACCCCCATCAGCGAAGGCGTGCGCGGTTATGCACTTGACGCTGCGCGCGCCGAGGCGCTGTGGCGCAAGAGCGAAGCGATGGTGGGTGAAAGTTTCTGAGCCAGCCGGAACGCCGAGGCGGGCACTACCGCTACCCGCCTCGGCGCGCTCGTCAACGCGCGGCCTGATGATTGCCGTAAGTCGATTCCCAGCCGCCGCCCAGTGCTTTACACAGGCCGACCAGATTTGCGTCGGCAGTCCCCTAGCTTTGTTCCAAGTTGCTCTGGGCGTCGAGCAGTTGCTTTTGTACGTTCAGCACATCGATATAGTCGACAGCACCGGCCATGTAGCGTTGCTGCGCGATCGCGGGTGCGCGCTGGTTCAGGGAGGCCACTGCGGTCGCCGGTCACGGCGCCGCTGTTCGGCATCGTAGACGGCGAGTGCATCGTCCACTTCGCGCCAAGCCTCCAATACAGTGTGTTTGTAGACGATGGCGGCTTCCTGTTGTTGCGCTTCGCGCAGCTGCAGGGCAGGAGAGGACTCGGATTTCGATGGCAAACTATTGAAAATAAAAAGAATATTATTTTATTTTTTAAAATATGTACTAAGAAATGTACTCGTTTTTCACTCGCTTAAGCGTGTCGGCCATGAGAGCGGGTTTTGGCTGGTTGAAATAAAATGTAACAATATAGATTGTATTCTGTGCTCATTTTATCGGCTGGGCCTTCCTCATCGTGTCCCATTGTGTGATGCAGCGTGCGAACTCACGAAGAAGGCCATGCAGACGGCCAAGTATGGCTATTTGTTTCCGGGCGACAAGAAGGACGCTCCGCTATCGAATATGGCGATGCTGGAATTGCTTGATGGCATGGGTTATACCGACATCACGGTCCACGGTTTTCGCTCCACGTTTCAAGACTGGGCCGAGGAGTACGGTGAATACCCAGAGGTACTTGTGGACAAGGCGATTGCTCACAAGACAACTAACAAGGCGCGGCGTGCGTACCAGCGAGGAGACATGCTTGAGCGGCGCCGCAAGATGATGGAGCATTGGTCGAAATATTGCACGGGGTCATCGGCTACCGTTGTGCCGTTCGAGTCAGCTAAGGATCAGGCCGTTGCATAAGCTCCAAGAGTTGCGAATAAGCTCGAGTGCTACAGGTTCCTGTGGCCGGCACGGCGGCTCTGATTGTGTTTGTACGGCATCAGCTTTTCTGCAGGTTACATCACCACAGCTCATGCCAGAGCGGCCACTCTCGCGTTGAAAGATCGATTTATTCAACAATGCCCAGGGCCTTCAGGTAGTGACCGGTGATGGTTTCATGAAGGGGAGGGCTTGTCTGTTATAATTCGGATCAAAGCTTTGTAAGCTAGCTAAAAGGAGCGATGTCCGATGACAACCAGTACAGCAAAAAAAGTACTTACCGTTACACGCCCAGCTTGCCTTGTCGACGGCTCGGACGCCGAGTTTCGCCGCCTCGTGAACGGGTTGCTGCCGTTCGCCGCCCGCTTGCTGTCAATTCGGGATGGCTTTGGCAGCATCGTCGGATTGACCGGAGTGCAATATTCCTTGGCACGCTCGATTGCACATCTATCGATGTGTGACGAAGTGACGGTCAACCAACTCGCCGAGCATCTGCATCTGAGCGGAGCGTTCGTCACCGTCGAGACCAACAAGCTGAAAAAGCTGGGCTTGATCGACAAGAAGGCTAATCCTGACGACAAGCGAAAGATGCGGCTTACGATGACGGCGGCTGGCAGCCGGCTGCTCAACGAGCTTCTGCCGACCCAGCAGAGCATCAATGATGTCCTGTTCGAAGGCGTCACGCGCACCGAATTCAAGGTCCTGTGCTCGTTCGTGGACCGACTCGTCATCAATGGCGATCAGGCCGTGCTTGACCTCGCGCACCTCCAGACTCGCCAACAGAATGTGGCTAAGCGCGGCTCTGGGGCGTAGCGCCGCGGCATCCCAGAGCCGAGCGGGTGCCGTGCGTTCAATGAACGGCCCACTGGATTGTAATGAGATCGGTGCCCTCCCGGCGCATAGTCGCTGTGCTCGCGCCGCGATACTGTGTCTCGCGACGACTGCGCGTACACGGGACGCGCAGTCGTCAAATCCACTTGGCCACGATACGTGCAGTGCGCTGACAGTGGCGGAACAAACTTACCATCATGCAGCTGACTGCATGGCGAGCTCTTCTTTCTTGATGTTGGCAATCGGGTGAAGGACGGACCCATCGAATGCCTTAGGCTCAAGCTTGCTCGCGATTAACTTCGGTAGATCGGGATTAGCCAAAGCTGCGCGCCCGACCGTCACTATGTCGGCACCGCTCGTCAGCACACTTGCCATTCGCTCTGCCGTATGCAAGCCGCCATTCGCGATGATTGTCACGTCCGGAGCGTAGCGACGTGCGAGTGTTACCAGGCTATCCACCGAGCCTTCAAATGCAGGCTGCCACGCTTCATACTCCGTAACGTGAATGAAATTTACACCTGTAGCGGCGAGGGTACCAAAGATTACTTCAGCGTCCGCCTCCCCACCTTTCCACTTCGCCGTAAAATCATTAACTTTGCCCTGCGAGATTCGAATGCCGACCGGAGCAGCATGCCCGACCTTGAGTTTGACTGCATTTACAACCTCGACGAGTAACTGAACTCGCGCGTTTGTATCGCCACCCCAACGATCGGTTCGACTGTTGGTCTCTGCCGTCAGGAATTGGTCTAGCAGGTAACCATTTGCGCCGTGGATCTCCACACCACTGAACCCAGCGATGTTCACCGCTCGATGCGAAGCGTCCGCGAAGCTCCGAATAGCATCATCGATCTCAGTGTCGGTCATCTGTCTCGGTTCGGGATAGAGGCCTTCGCCATGGTAGAACTTCATCTGCTTACCCTTGGGCCGAATGGTCGATGGCCCCACGGTATGAGATTGGTGGCAGTTGCCCTGACTCAATGCACCGGCGTGCATCAGTTGTGCGAAAACGATCGCGCCGTGGGCTCGCATTGACCGATTAAACTCGGTCCAGCCATGCGCCTGTTCGTCGTCTGCTAATCCAGGTTGAAACTGATACCCTTGTGAAAATGCCTTGTCGGTATAAATTCCTTCAGTCGTGACCAAACCGAAGTCGCCCTTCGCGAAACGCGTGTAATAATTGAACATGGTATCTGTCGGATGCCCATCTTCCATGGCGGAAATACGCGTCATCGGAGCTACCGCGACACGGTTACGTACCGCAATACCGTTGCCGTTGTAAGGGGATAAAATCAAAGAGTTTGTGTCGGTCATTTTGCTTCTCATCTCGTATATGTGGTGATTGCATATTAGGCGTTGCGAGGAGGGAGAAAAAGACAGTGAAACGCGAAGCCGCTGTAACACTTTTGGATATAAAGCATGCTTCTCTTAGACATCCGAACGTTCCTAGCTGTTGCATCTGCGGGGAGTTTGTCCGCCGCGGCACGTCAGCTCAACGTAGCTCCGATGCAGGTGTCGCGGCGGATGGCTGGGTTGGAAGAAAACCTTGGTGTGCGTCTCTTCCACCGGACGACGCGATCTCTTACTCTGACCGCAGAAGGCGAAGCATTTGTCCCGTATGCTCGAGCAATGGTAGACGCAGAAACAGGTGCAAGAGCTGAACTCAGTCCTTTGCCGGGGACTGCGTCAGGTGTGCTGCGAGTGACAGCTCCAAGTGGATTCGGACAATCGGTCGTCTTACCGATGCTTCCTCGACTGCTGACATCGAACCCTGACCTTCGTATTGATCTAGATCTTTCCGATAGTCAGGTCGATATCGTCGGCCAGGGACTGGATTTGGCGCTGCGAATTGCACCGTTAGGCGACTCGGAACTGGTGGCGAAGAAAATCGCACCCAATCCACGGCTCATATGTGCTGCGCCCGCGTATCTGAAGCAGTATGGCCGCCCCGCTACGGTTTCCGAGTTGGACGGCCATTCTTGCATCAGCCTGCGCTCGGTGAGGCGATGGCCAATCATCGTTGATGGAGTGTTGATACGCACGAGCGTGGAAGCGTATATCACTACCACGAGTGTCGAAGCAGCGCGTACCGCAGCCGTACAGGGGTTGGGAATCGTCATGTTGTCGTATTGGGACGTTTTCAGGCACTTGGCAGACAAGTCGCTTGTGCGAGTCCACCTCGAGAACGCATCGATGGAGCAGCTTTCGGTCTGGGCCATCATGCCGAGCCGGCGTTATGTGCCTAACCGTGTAAGTGTATTCCTTGGTGCACTCGAGACTGAGATTGCGCATCTCACTCAGAAGTATCCCTTGTGACCGTCAGACTGCAGACGATCTTTCCGCATCCGGCGGACACTCGAACCGCAACCGCTTACATCGGCGTCGTTCCTTTTTTTGACGCCCTCGAGTCTCCGTTAGCTTCAGCAATTTCAAATAAGGTCGTGTTCATTTCTGTCTCTGCTGACAATTCTCGTAGTCTCGAATGTGAGGCATGACATCCGCGACGGCGAGGCGCGATGGCTGCGTTGTCAATGCGCTCTTTGTAGCTTGACCCGGTCATCGGCTTGATGCTCTGACATCGCGCCCGCTCACTTTGATGAACGCCGCCTCAGACGATGCCATTCTCAAATGGTTTTGCTACAACAGCCAGCGCGTATTACAGGTTGTGACGCTGTGATATCGCATGGCCATTGCGCGAGCCGCTGCTAAGAGGACGGCTGATGAGCCGGCCTCGTAAAAACTCAATCGCACGTGTCTCCTTAAAGCCATGACTAGTTTCAACGTCGGAGCGACATTAGGTTGGCGCGCCGCCGCGGAAAGGGAGCCTGTCGTCGCAGCAGCTAAGCACGTCCGAATGTCTGCGAGAAGCATGAATTATATCCAAGGATGTTAAGGCGGCCTCTCGCTTTGGTGACTGTGTCTTTGCCAACACAAAGCCTAAGATCCATTGCAGATCGTCTATGGAACCCTTGCTTCGCGCCAAGGAAATACGCGTGTGAACCCTGAGGTCGACTAGATCGGAACGTATAGATTACACGATCTAAGGGTTTTCCCTAACTTGAGTTGCAAATTTAAATAGCATTTAATAATAGCTAAGTAACAAAGGTAAGTAATAAAGCTTGTAAGATTGATGTTCAATAACGTGAAAGGTGGCGTGGCTGCAACGAAAACGAACGGGTAGGTGGGTTTTCGCGCCTACCTGCAGCAGGCGAATTGAAACTGATCAATACAAAATAGGACAACTTATCATGAGCACGCAAACAAAAATCGAAGATAACAACTTTCCTACCTCGGGCAGTGGCGCATCTTCTAAGCCTACTATCGTGCTTGTGCACGGGGCCGTCGAAGACTCGTCGCTCTGGACGCATGGCGTGATCCAGGGGCTCCAGCGCGACGGCTATCCGATCAAGGTCTTTTCCAATCCCTTGCGGGGCTTGGCAAACGACGCTGCCTACCTGCGTAGCTTGCTGGACACGATCGAGGGGCCCGTGATCCTCGTTTCCCACGCCTACGGCGGGGCCGTCATCACCCAGGCCGGGGACGACCCCAAGGTCAAGGCCCTTGTCTACGCGGGCTCCCCGATGCCCGGCGTAGGTGAATCTACAAACGATTGTCTCGAACGGTTTCCCGGCGGCGACTTCTCAACGTCCGTCGATCTGATCCCGTACACCTTGCCTGATGGAACTAGCGGCACGAATGTCCTGGTCAAAGCCGACAAGTACGCCTACCTCCTCGCCGCCGACGTGCCTGAGAGCAAGCTCGCCCTGATGATCGCCACCCAACGCCCCATCGACGCGGCCGCCCTCAGCGACCGACTGACATCGGCTGCGTGGACGAGCAAGCCGAGCTGGCAAATCAGGCCCATGCTGGATCCCGTCATCCCCGTGGAAGAATTTAAGTTCGAAGCCGATCGTGCTCACTCTCACGTCACTGAGGTGAACTCTTCGCACGCCATCCCCGTCTCTTTTCCGGACGTCGTGGTCGATGTGATCGAGCAGGCCGCTCGCGCGGTCGCGAAGTAACAACCGAGTGATGTAGGAACCACAGGTGGCAGCACGCGAAATACGTTGTTACTTGTGGCAGACATGGTGTTTAGATCACTGGGCGTCCCGCGCGGTTCTTTGGATCGCTGGCACCACACTGCCACTCAGTGAATGTAGTTAGCGTGGGGCAGTGTAAATGCAGTTGTGTACGATCGAATGTAACTCATACCCACTTTTAAAGGAAATATCCAAATGGCTAAGTTCGCGTTATTGGTTGAGTTGAAGGCTAAACCCGGAAAGGAATCGGAAGTCGAAACGTTTCTAAACGGGGAGGCCAAGCTGGTAAGAGGAGAAGCTGGAACGCTGACGTGGCACGCGGCGAAAATCGAAGGTGAGACTGGCGTATATAGAGTCTTCGACACCTTCAATGATGAAGCGGCCCGTGAGGCCCATCTGAACGGCGAGGCTGGCCAGGAGCTTGTGGCGAATGCGGAGCGGCTGTTTTCCGAGGTGAAGGTTCATCGGCTTCAGGTGGTCGCCGAGAAGTAAGGCCAAAGGGCGGCTTCGTTGTGAGACCAATGCCATTGGATCTCGAATCCCGATGGGCTCTTGCCTCCATCGGTGGTCTCGGACGAACGCTGCCCCGGTGCTTGATGAACACTATTGACAGAGAAGATCCACGACGTCCCAGTGATGGGCTTGCTGCTGTGTAATCGGACGATGCTTGCGCAGACCAATTAGCGCGTCGCGCATCAACACGAAACCACGAGGGGAGATTGTTTATGCAACTCGAACAAACGCTTGCCGCACTACGGGACAAGTTCGCGAAAATTATTCCGGACGGCGCTAGCGCCATTATGGAAAGTCATATCGAATCCCTCCGCAAAAACGGAGCGGTTGACCAGATCCTCAAACCTGGCACGAAAGCGCCGGCATTCATGCTGAAGAACCAGCGCGGCGAGGACATATCGTCTGTTGACTTGATCGAGCACGGCCCGCTTGTCGTAAGCTTCACGCGCGGTAGCTGGTGCCCTTTTTGTGCGGCAGAGGTACGTGCTCTTAACGAAGTATATGAGCAGTTTCGGCAGGCTGGGATAGAGCTCGTCGTGCTTTCTCCGCAAAGCCCTGACAGCACCCAAAAGCAGGCGACGGCCGAGAAGCTGAAATTCAATTTGCTCGTGGACAAGGATAACGAGATCGGCAAGGCCTTTGGGTTGGTCTACACGTTCCCTGAGGACCTGAAGAACGTGTACCGCAACGTATTCAAGTTGGACATTCAGGCTTTGAATGAGGCGAGTGGATGGCAACTTCCGATCCCAGCCCGTTTCGTCATCGACGGCAGTGGTGTTATTCGCGATGCGAAGGCGGACCCGGATTATCGTTATCGTCCTGAGCCTTCGGAAGTGCTCGACATCGCAAAGAAACTTTGAGTGGGAAGGACCGGAAGTTTCCCTGATGCGCATTTCGCGTAGCTCTATCGAGAAATCGAATGTGCCACGCTTGCGGCGACGAAGATCGAGGTCCCAACGATCACTACGGGAGGCAGTGTGTAGATCGCACTTCGCGGAAGCGCGATCTACACACTGCCTCCGGGTCATCGCAATAGTTCTTCCTCTTTGATATTCGCGATCGGCGCGAGCATCTTTGGAATCGAACGCTTTCGATGAGGAACCTGCTGCGAAGCTGAGGGGAAGATCAGGGCTTGCAAGGGTGCCTCTGCCGAAGCTGATGATATCGGCGCCGTCTTCAAGGACCGCGATCGCTTGCCGCTCTCCGTGAAGATTGCCTCTCGCGATCACGATCGCCTTAGGCGCCTATTTTCTAGCAAAATGGACCAGGGTGTACTCGCTGGTAGTAAACGCGGGTGTCCATGCTTCGTATTCGGTGACATGAATATACTTTACGCCAACATCAGCTAGGCTGCCAAAGATGGAGCCGAAGCAAGGAACGGGTAGCAAGGACAGAAGGCTGAGAGGCGGAGATATGGGCGTGAAACCGCTCACAAACCAGGATCACGCTGCAGAGTGGTCCGCAACTGAGTGAAGGGGAATCTTGAACATGCGAAACGACATCGTACCTGGAGCTCGTTTTCCTGATTACGAGCTAACCGTTCTAAGCGTAAGGATTCAGGCCGAAAATTTGCAATGACGATGCATCATCGAAAAAAATTTTCTGTGCGCCGTCAACGCACCATTCTCCAGCGCGTCTCACCATCAGAGTATTCCGAGAAGCCTTGCTGGATGGGTGTTTTAGCGATATGGCGTGATCCGCGAGCCTAGTTCTCGACAGACTGATTTTCACTTTTTGGGCGGTGGGCGGAAATCGCCTTATTCGTACGCTGACAACTCGGTCCTTCGGGTCCAGCATCGGCATATGACTCCGACCGCCGCGTCAGCCGTCCCTTGGAAAGTCCGTGGGGAACGCGTGGTCCCTTTGCGTCTGAACCGCCGCTAACCGCTCCCCACCGGTATCACTAAGGGCCTCGGCACGGCAAAATAGAAGCTATTTCGTAGCTACTTTGGCGTAGTCTAAAAGAGCGCCGCTGGATGCCCTCGGCATACCTCTCCAGGGCTGGTTTTGCGGCCAACCACAAGCCAAGGTTCAATCTGGATCTAGCCGTGGCCGCTGGAATCCCAGCCAAAGGCCCTTTCGACGACGCCACGAACAAACGCCTCATCAAGCTCTTGCCGCGAAAACCACCGGCGATAAAAGAGCGGCCCAGCGATCGCCGCCGTGAGATCGGATACATCGAAATTCGGGCCCAGTTCGCCGCGCTCTTGCGCCCGGGCCGCAATCGCGCCGAACCCCGACATCATGCCCGCATGGGTGCGCGACTGAAACTCAGCGACCTCCTCGTCGCGCTCGGCGGCGTCAATGATCGAGGGCATCGCCGACGACCAACGGCCTGTCCGCAAGCGTTGCGCCAATCCCAGTGCCAATGCGGTCAGGTCGCCCCGAAAACTGCCGGTGGCGGGCGTCTGAAGCCGAGGGGCGAATTGCATAACGGCCTCGAACAGTAGGGCTGAGCGCGTCGGCCAATATCGATAGATCGTGGTCTTGGCGACGCCCGAACGGCGCGACACTTCGTCGAAACTGACGCCGCTGAGGCCGGCCTCGGTCAGCAGCTCATAGGCGGCGGCCAAGCTCGCAGCCTTCACGGCTTCTTTGGAACGCCGTAGCGGCTCCGGTCCACTGGCTTGCGCTGCCACGTTGCTGGATTTTTCGGGCACCTCAATTGACTCCTAATAAGTAGCTATGCTATCGTAGCTTAAATGCAGTGCATTACCCTTGGAGATTTTACCATGACACTCAAGCAAACCCGACTCGTCACCACCGATGTGGCGAAGCTGACGCGATTCTACGAAACCGTCAGCCAATCGAAGGCTGAGATCCTTAACAGTAGCTTCGTCCAATTCCAAAGTGAGGCTTGCAAAGGATTGGCCATCGTGGAACTAGCGTCGACTCGAGCATACGGCGAAGGCGTCGCCGAATCGGGGGCCAATCGTTCCGTGATCCTCGATTTCGAAGTCGACAACGTCGATGCTGAATACGAGCGGTTGCAGGAAAGCGTGAGCGATTGGGTGATGCCACCGAAGGTCATGCCTTGGGGCGCCCGCGCTATCGTATTTCGCGATCCGGATGGAAATCTTATCAATATGTACTCGCATCCGTAACGTCGCTTTCGGGGGCAGAGCTCTCGTGTCAGGCGTCGAACGCCGGCGGGCCTGAGCGGCAATTGGCCAAGCTCGACGAGCCTAGCGCTCGGGCGAATGTCGAAATCGACAGGATCGAGGCCTTAAATCGGCGCGATAGGTGGCCGCTGCTGATCCGTCCGGGACGCTAATGACGAGCGTCGCTGCGGCGGAGAATTCACCAGATCGCGGGCCAAATGGCCAGAGCCGTGATCTAAGCTGCAAGCTGCAAATCGTCTCAGGAGGAGATATAACATGCCAACTATTAAGCCGATCGAACTCGAGGCTGCGTCAGTAGCCTCCGCCAACATACTCAAAGTGATTGAAGACAAGGTAAAGCGCCCGGTGAATATGCTGCGCATGTTTGCCCACTCGCCGGCGATGCTTGACGCTTACGTGCATTTCCTGGGTACCTTGGATCAGTGCCAAACGACGCCGTTGGTGCGGACGTTGCTGACCGCCACCGTGGCTCAGGAAATGGGCGGCGAATACATGCTCTCCGGGGTTGCCGCATTCGGGCCTCGCGAAGGTGCAACTCCGGCGCAGGTTGAAGACAGCCGCCGCGCAAAATCCGAAGACCCAAAAACGCAGCTCGTACTTCAATTTGGGGCGAAAGCGGTGCAGCAGCACGGTCATGTCCCCCACTCGGACGTGGCGGCGTTGCATCAGGCTGGCGTCTCCGACGCGGAGATCGTCGAGTTGATCAGCATCGTCGGGCTGAATATTTGGCGCAATCTATTCAATATGATCCTGGAGACTCCCAACGACTTTCCCCTGGTGAAAGTTGATCAGCCGGTGCCTGGGGCGGCCCACGCTTAAGCGGCCGAGCTCTCCCAGATAGCTGTCTCGCATCATCACACCTCCTATCGGTCTCTAGATAGGAGGGTTCGAGCAATCGTTTGACGCAACATTAAAAACCATAAGGAGTCCTACAAAATGAAGGTTCTCGTCACAGGCGCAACAGGTAATGTCGGATCGTTCCTCGTCCCGGAACTGCTCAAGCGCGGCGCGGAAGTCCGCATTTTTACGCGCAAACCACCCGCTCAGGATGCCTTTCCCAGCGAAGTTGAAGTCGCTATTGGCGATCTTCTCGATCCGGCATCGGTCGCTAGCGCACTCGAGGGAGTCGACAAGCTCTTCCTGCTCAATGCCGTCAGTCCGAGTGAGCTGATGGAGGGACTGATCGGCTTTGGGATGGCGAAACGGGCCGGCGTCAAGCACATTACCTATCTCTCGGTCTACAAGGCGGACACGATGAGGGACGCGCCGCATATGGCGACGAAGTTGGCCATGGAAAACGCGATTAGTCACAGCGGTATTCCGTTCACTTTCCTGCGTCCGAACGGCTACATGCAGGCCGAACTACAGATCATACGGCCCGTGATCGCGGGAATGGGCGTTTATCCCATGCCATTTGGCGAAGAGGGTATCAGCATGGTGGACGTTCGCGATATTGCGGAAGCCGCTGCGATCTCGCTGACCGAGGAAGGCCATGAGGGTCAGGCCTACGACCTGGTTGGACCAACCGTCGTCAGCGGTCCCATCAATGCGGCTTTGTGGAGCAAGCTGTTGGACAAGCCCATCCAGTATGGCGGGCATGACATGGATCGTTGGGAAGCAATGGCACTCTCACAGCAAATGCCTGCATGGTATGTCTTTGATCTCCGGGCCATGTTTGAAGGATTCTACTCAGAGGGTTTCACGGCGACGTCGGTGCAGATCGCGCGCTTGACGAAGCTCCTGGGGCACGCCCCGCGTAGCTACGAGGCCTTCGCAAAAGAGGTTGTCGCCAGCTGGAGCTAAAACATCAGCGCTTAGTGAGCGCTTGCGGTCTCAGTAGAACTCTCAATCCAACATTTCAACGGACGCAATCCTTTTGACAGGAGTCAAACATGACTGCTTCTGATCCACATCCAAGAAAGCGTGTCAAAGTCCTCGACACGGAGATGAGCTATGTCGACGTGGGGGAAGGCGATCCCATCGTTTTTTTGCACGGCAACCCGACGTCCTCGTATCTTTGGCGGAACGTCATTCCGCATGTTAGCGATCTTGGTCGGTGCCTTGCTCCCGACCTGGTCGGGCTGGGGCAATCGGACCGGTCGCCGACCTATTCTTACCGCCTAGTCGATCATGCGCGCTACCTCGATGCTTGGTTCGACGCCATGAACTTGAAAAAGGTGATTCTGGTCATCCATGACTGGGGTTCCGCGCTCGGCTTATACCGCGCTCACCGCTTTCCGGAGCAAATCGCGGGGATTGCGTACATGGAGGCGATCACCCAGCCGCTTACGTGGGCGCCCTTCGGAGAGGGCGGCGGCATGTTCGGCATGATGCGGTCGAAGGCGGGCGAACAGTTCGTTCTGGAGCAGAACGGCTTTATCGAAAAAGTCCTCCCGGGATCCATGATACGCACGCTGAGCGAGGAGGAAATGGCCGTCTATCGGGCGCCGTTCCCCGACCCCGTCTCTCGGCTGCCGACGCTGGTTTGGCCACGCCAAGCCCCGATCGAAGGCGAGCCTGAGGACGTGACAGAGATCGTCCGCGCTTACGGAAAATGGATGAGTGAAAGCCGCTTGCCGAAGCTGTTCATCAGCGGGGAACCTGGGGCGGTCAACACGGAAGGCAGTCCAGTCCGTGAGTTCTGCCGGACATGGCCGAACCAGAAAGAGGTCACTGTCAAAGGCGTGCACTTCCTGCAGGAGGACTCGCCCGACGAAATTGGCGCGGCGGTGAGGACGTTCGTAACAGAGACACGCGGAGCGAGCGCTAAGCCTCAGGGTTAGCGTCGACGCTCGTGGTGGAGACTACGTGTTCGGCTGGGATGGGGCCCGCCCCATTCCTGGCGGCGCGATTTCCAGGTGGTCATCGGCTCCTGCGGTTAGAGGGGCAACCTCGCGCCAACCGCAGGAGCGATCGCTTAAGTTTTAACAAAATGGGGTCACGGGCCGCCAGGAGATTCAATGTCAAGCTCATCCGAAAGACTAGTTCTTGTCACCGGCGGGACCGGCAATCAGGGCGGCGCCACGGTCAAGCATCTGCTTGAAGGCAAGCGTACCCGCATTCGCGTGCTCACCCGCTCCAAGGACTCACCTAAGGCCCAGCGCCTAGCGTCCTTGGGCGTGGAATTGGCTATCGGAGACATGGACGACGCTGCCTCGCTGCAAAAGGCTCTGGCCGGCGTGTCCGCGGCATTCTCGGTACAAAATTTCGCGGATAAGGGCGGGGTAGAGGCTGAAAAGCGTCGCGGCAAGGCCTTCGCCGATGCGGTTAAGGCCGCAAACGTCCCGTTCCTAGTTTATTCGTCAGCCGAAGGCGTTGAACGTAAGAATAACCTGGAGCACTACCATAGCAAATGGGCGATCGAGCAACACATCGCCAGCCTTGGCTTGACCCGGACGATCTTGCGGCCCGTTGGATTCATGGACGTTTTGGCCGTCAGCGCCGCCATTCGCAGCGTAATGCTTGGCTTGTTCAGAACCCAGTTGGGCGACACCGGGACCCTCCAGATGGTTGCGGTAACGGACATAGGTTGGTTCGCCGCCCGTGCGCTGGAGGATCCCGAACGCTATGGCGGACGCGTGATACCCCTCGCCGGCGACGAGCTGACGGTTCCCCAGTTCGTTGCGGCCTTCAAACAGGCCACCGGACACGGGCAGTGGGTCGCCCCGATTCCTAAATTCGTTCCCAACCACGTCATGCCCAAGGAGTACGGCAACATGTTCAAGTGGTTACGGGAGCAAGGGTTCAAAGCAGATATCCCTGCGCTGCGGAAGGAACATCCAACGATGTTGACATTCGCTGACTGGCTCAAAGCTCCAAGCGCTAAATGGTCATGGTGACCCGCACACGGGCCGACGACGCCCGCGTTCCGACCGAGCCCATGCGCGAATATCATGCCGCGGGCCTCGGCGAGGCTCATCGTGACCGAATGGACCGCCGTGCGACCGGACAGCACCGACATCATGCATGCACCCGGCGCCATACGATCCATGGCCATTCGCGTTGGAATGGCCACGTCCGGCGGGTGCGAGAGATGCCAAACAATCACCATGGTTGCAGGGCCACTCTCCAATGTGTAGCCAGATACGTAGCTAGGCGTCTTTTCTCGTCACTACATCGACGGCAAACCCTTATGCGCAATCAAAGACCGCCACTGCATTGTTTGGTCGCTTTGGACAGGCGAGGGGCGCATGAAGGAATCCGGGCGTTTTCGGTCCATCCCGGGCGTATCGAAACTGACCTCCAGCGGCATATCAGCATCGCCGATTTACAGGCGATGGGATTCCACAACGAGAGTGGGGAGATTCCCGCGGATCAGCGGCACATGTACAAGACGGTCGCGCAGGGCGCAGCCACGGCGCTGTGGTGCGCCACCAGTCCTTTGCTGGATGGCAAAGGAGGCGGGTACTGCGAAGACTGTGATATTGCTCCGGCCGTCAGTGCCAGTCACAAGGCATTGAACGGTGCGCTCCCGTGGGCAATCGATGTGCAGTTGGCGGAGCAGTTGTGGGCGCGCGGCGAGGAATGGGGGGCGTGAGCAAGCTGGTCGATCTGGGAGCAATGGCAACGGTTCATTTTCGTTAGATAACCTATGTAACGCGGTCGTCGCACCAGTGTCAGTCAGCAGGCCATGCGTTCATGGCTGTCTGCGCAAGGCCTTTCAAATCGGCCGAGGTCGCCCCGTCGCGGGCCTGAACAGCCAGTCCCTGATACACGCCGAGGTAGAACCGGCTTAAGCGTTCAACCTCGGTGCCAGGCGGGAGTTCGCCCGTTGAAATCGCGCCAGTCAATCGCAGCCGTAGCATTTCCAGGCAATACAACCTGACATTCTTCATGGTTTCGACAATCTTGCTGGGGCATTCCTCGCCGAGTGCCCCCAAGGTCACCATACAGCCAGCGGGGGTCAGTTTGCCTTCAGGCAGATTTTCTGCGGCTGCCAACAAGAGATTTTCGATGCCGGCTCGCGCAGTCGGAGCATCCGCAAGTCGTCCCCAAATCAAAGACCCCGCAGTCTTCGCGTAATGCTCGACGGCTTCCAGATACAGCGCTTCCTTGCTGCCGAACGCCGCGTAGAGACTGGGAGAGCGGATTTGCATCGCCTCACAAAGATCGATCATCGATGTGGCGAGGAAGCCCTTGCGCCAGAAGACGAGCATCGCCGCCTCCAGTGCTGCGTCCCGATCAAACTCCCTTGGCCGTCCGATAACTGCCATGCTTTTCCCTTATGTGTTGACCGTTACATTAAATCATTGACAGCCGAACCCGTCCAGACTAATCTTTCTGTGTCAATCAACACAAAAGGAGTGGACATGACACTTACCGGAAAGCGCGCCCTTGTGACGGGCGCCAGCAGAGGCATCGGTGCGGCAATTGCAAAGAAGCTTGCGGCCGACGGGGCAGACGTTGCCATCACCTACGAGAAGTCAGCAGATGCAGCGATGGAGGTCGTCCGTGCCATTGAAGCGTCAGGGCGTCGCGGCGTCGCCATCCAGGCCGACAGCGCGGATGCAACCGCTGTTCGGGCCTCGATCGAGAAGGCGGTCGCCGCCTTGGGCGGGCTCGATATCCTCGTCAACAATGCGGGGATACTTCGCTACGACGAGCTCACGAAGCTTTCGCTCGACGATATCGATGCACTTCTGAACGTCAATGTTCGTGCGCCGATCATCGCAAGTCAGGCCGCTATTCCGCACCTCGGGTCAGGCGGTCGGATCATCAACATCGGAAGCTATTTTGCGGACCGCATTTTCTCGCCCGGCGTTCACGTCTACGGGGCTACAAAATCCGCCTTGATTGCCTTCACGAAGGGACTGGCCCGAGAGCTCGGCTCGCGGGACATCACCGTAAATCTCGTACATCCCGGCTCCATCGACACCGATATGAACCCGGCCAGCGGTCCGGTCTACGACATGCTGCTGCCGTTCATCGCGCTCGGACGCTACGGCGCGGCCGACGACATCGCAAACGCCGTCGCGTTCCTGGCGAGCCCGAGCGCCCGGTACATCACCGGAACTGCGCTGACCGTTGACGGCGGCGCGAACGCGTGAGTTCCCAGGACGGCTGCCGGCCGGCTTGGTCGCGGCGTCCTCTGATTGTCCCAGTTGAGAAGGAGAGTTTGATATGAAGGCTGTTCAGCTTATCGGTTACGGAGACGCAGCGCAGAATCTCGAAGTCCGTGATGTACCCGAGCCCCCGCCACCTGGCCGTGGCCAAGTGTTGGTCGGAGTGGAATACGCCCCGATCAACTTCAACGATCTCATGGTTCCTTGGGGTGTGTTCCCCTGGAAGCCCGAGCCGCCGGCGACGCTTGGCAACGAGGGATCTGGCATCGTCCTGGCCCTCGGCGAAGATGTTACTTCGGTTGCTGTGGGCGATCGTGTTGTCCTGCCGCCCCTGCAAGATGTTAAGTCCTACCAGCAGCGGGTGATTGCGTCGGCGGCAGACGTCGTTGTGGTCCCGACCGGCGCCGATCCGCAGCAAGCTTCGATGATGGGCATCAATCCGGTCACCGCGGAATTGTTGCTTACCGAGTTTGTCGATCTGAAGCCGGGCGATGCCGTGGTGTTCAATTCGGCGACTTCGGGGCTGTCACAGTGGCTGATCGCGCTTGCCAAGGAAAGGGGCGTTCGCACGATCGGCTTGATCCGCAAGGTGGCCGATATCGAGACGGTCAAGCAGCGCGGTTGCGATGTGGTGATCGTCGATGAAGAGTCCGTGGAAGAGGCCGCGAAGAAGGTGGATGGCCTGAACATTCCTCTCGGACTTGACGTGCTGGGCGGCCCCTCAGCCGGTCGCATCGCCCAACTGCTCACGCCGGGCGGCAAGCTTGTTGTCTACGGGGGCGTCACACTGAAGCCGATGGAACTGCCTGCCCTGGCGCTCATCGGCAAGAGACTGACTGTCGTCGCGTTCTTCGAATCCTATCCCGACATGTACGCCAAGGTGGGCCCGGCTTTGCGGAAGCTCGTCAAGTATCTTCGCCCGGATGGCCCGAAGCAACCCGTGGCGGCTGTCTATACCCTCGATCGTCTAAAAGACGCGGTCGAGCACGCCGTGACGGGTACGAAGGTGCTGCTTCAGTTTGACGGTGCTGCGTGACCGTCAAATGACCAGAGAGCAGTAGCTGACGCTGCGGTTGAGGAGCCTTGCGCAATACGCGCTTGGCTTCTTTGCCGGTGCCATCTTGGTGCGAAGGTCGGCCAGTGCGCGTGGCTTTTAGTGTGGCCGAATACGATGCGTAGGTTGCGCTCACGAGCGTTTCGGCGAGCACGCTGGCATTCTCGAATATGCGCCGCTGACATTCCTGGAACTCGATCGGAGGCGCTTCCCTGGACGCCACACCACTTGGCTCTCGATCATGCGCACTAGCATTCGTGGAATGCATGAGAAGTCGGGAATACTCGGCCGGACTCGTCCCGGAAGAGCAAGACGTAATCCTCTGAGCATCTGGTGTCTCGCCGATGGCGAACTGCGTGAGCCGACCGATTGAATAGGGTGATATGAATTTTGATCGGCATCAGCTGGAGGCGTTCTCCGCAATTGTAGAGACGCGACACGTTGGGCACGCGGCAGCGTTGCTGAACGTCACCCGCGGTGCGGTGTCTCGACGCCCAGTTTATGGTTTTCAACGTTGTCGGCGCGGCAAAACCCGATACGGGGTGGCCTCAGGGCGTTGCGGGTGCACGGGGTACGATCGTCCCGATCGAGTCGGGCTACTACCGACAGAGCCTCACTCGCGTTGATGGGTGATGGATGATCAAGACGCTCCAAGTCATCCATAATCTGCCAATGGCTTTCTGACAAAGACGATTGGGCCCGCGTACTGCCGATGGCTATCAGACAGGGGCAGGTTATCAACCGTCATTCGCCAGCGCGCCATCTATGACCACTTCCTCGCGCAAAGTGGTCACACATTCCTCACAGATGCTTCGAAACATGGTCGATAAACCGCAGTAATAGTGGATTGGTATCCGCGCTGCGCCAGCAAATTCCAACGGGCCATTTCGATGCCGGACCCGACAAGGGCTGTTGGTGAGTGCGGTTCGCGGATGACGAGTTCGGCTTTGCGATAGGTTTCATCTGCCCAGCCCTTGCGTTTGAATTCGAGCCACGCGTTCGCTACGAGCTGGAACGCGTTCTGTGCAGCACGTTTGCGCGCCGCACTTTCAGCTTGGCGATGTTCGACTGGGTCGATGCCGTCGCGCACAAGATTGCGCGCGGTCGCGGCAAGACGTCGAGCGTCGAGGAGGGTGATGTCGGGGTAGGGGCCGAGGCTGAGGAAGTTTTCTTTGCCGGTGCCGGGCCGGCGATAACGCAGCAACCAGGTCTTGGTCCCGGCGGGTCGAACGCGCAAGGACAGGCCGCTACCGTCGGCGAGTAGGTAGGGTCGCGACTTCGGTTTGGCGTTACGAAACGCCGTCTCAGGCTTCTGTTCGACACGCTTGGGCATGGGCGTTCCCCCCAATTCCGGTATACGTATCAGTATACGCAAAAAAGGTTGATGCTGTGGGAACGCACGGGAACGTAAAAAACAAAAAAACCCGCTGGCATAAGGCTTTGCGGGGTTTTTCGGGACTTCTTGAGACGTGTTGAAACCGTATTGTGGTGCCCAGGAGAGGACTCGAACCTCCACACCTTGCGGCGCATGGACCTGAACCATGTGCGTCTACCAATTCCGCCACCTGGGCACTGCTTTGAACATTGCTGCTCAACTGCTGAGAACGTAATTATAGCGAGCTGGCTTGCCGTGTCAACACCCTTTGGCAAATCTCTTTATCTGTTTTTGTTCCGGATGATTTTGTCGCGGCTAAATTACAGGGGATGCGCTTCACAAGCGGCGGAAGCGATCCATATGCTTAAGCCAGTGTTAGAATCAGGCGGAACCTTGGCTTGCCGACCGTCGCCAGTCGGTCAGGTCTGGCCGCCACCGGATAGAAACGAGAAAATCATCGATAAGCCCTTGATCAAATACCCGTACCCCATCCCCAGTCGCGAGGAAATCCTCGGCGCACTGCGCACCACTGAAACCCCGTTATCCGGCAACGATATCGCTGAAGCTCTGTCGATCAAACGCCAGGAGCGCGAGGGTTTCTTCAAACGCCTGGCCGCGATGGAGCGCGACGGCCAAGTGCGAGTCGACAAGCGGGGTTACTTCCAACTGACCCATCCGTCGAATTTTGTCGCGGGCCGGGTTCAGGGCCATCGCGACGGATTCGGCTTCCTGATCCGCGACGACGGGCAGGATGACCTGTTTTTGGCCAATGCCGAAATGCAGAAGGTCATGCATAACGACCGCGTGTTGGCGCGTACCGTCGGTTTCGACCGCCGCGGCCGACCGGAAGGTCATATTGTCGAAGTGACTGAGCGCGCGAATAAGCAGGTGATCGGCCGACTCTTGATGGAAAACGGGGTCTTGCTGGTGGCGCCTGAAGACAAGCGCATCGGCCACGATATCCTGATTCCGCAGAATTCCAAGGGTAAGGCCCGGGTTGGGCAAGTGGTCAGTATTGAACTGACCGACTTCCCCAGCCGCCATACTCAGCCGCTGGGTAAGGTGGTTGAGGTGCTGGGCGAGATCGACGACCCCGGCATGGAAATCGAAATCGCGGTGCGCAAGTATGGCGTGCCGCATCAGTTCAGCGTGGCCGCCGTGCAGGAAGCCTCGCAACTGCCGGACGAAGTCCGTACCGCCGATTTGCGCGGCCGGATCGACTTGCGCGATGTGCCTTTGGTGACCATCGACGGCGAAGATGCGCGCGACTTCGACGACGCGGTATATTGCGAGCCGATCAAGGTCGGCAAGGGCGACGGTTTCCGCTTGATCGTGGCGATTGCCGATGTGTCGCACTATGTAAAACCTGGCGATGCGCTCGATATTGGTGCGCTGGAACGCAGCACCTCGGTGTATTTCCCGCGCCGCGTGATCCCGATGCTGCCGGAAAAGCTGTCGAACGGTTTGTGCTCCCTGAACCCCGAGGTTGACCGCTGTGTGCTGGTGGCCGACATGGTGATCACCAGCCGGGGTGAAATCAAGGCATATCAATTCTATTCGGCCGTAATGCATTCGGTGGCGCGACTGACGTATACCGAAGTTGCCGCGGTCCTGGGCAATACCAAAGGGCCGGAAGCCGCCAAGCGCGCCGCGATAGTGCCGCAACTGCAAAATTTGTATGGCGTCTATAAATCGTTGCTGCAATCGCGCCAGAAGCGCGGCGCCATCGATTTCGACACCACCGAAACTTATATCGTGTGTAACGCGCAAGGCAAGATCGAACAGATTGTGCCGCGTACGCGCAACGATGCGCATAAGCTGATCGAAGAATGCATGCTGGCCGCCAACGTCTGCGCGGCCGACTTCTTGAAGCGCAACAAACATCCAGGCCTGTACCGGATTCATGCTGGGCCGACCGAAGAGAAACTGGCCAACTTGCGCAGCTTCTTGCGCGGCATGGGCCTGACCTTGGCCGGTGGCGACAAGCCGCATGCCAGCGATTACGCCGCCTTGATGGCGCAAATCCGCACCCGGCCCGATGCGCCGATGTTGCAGACCATGATGTTGCGTTCGATGCAGCAGGCTGTGTACAGCCCTGACAATATCGGTCACTTTGGCTTGGCCTACGAGGCTTATGCGCATTTCACCAGCCCGATCCGCCGTTACCCCGATCTGTTGACCCATCGCGCGATTCGCGCCGTGTTGGCCGGCCGTAAATACGTGCCGGAAATTTCGCATGAGGTCGAACTGAGCACCCAGTTGTCGCCTAATGCGCGGCGCATGCAGCGTACCGATGACGAAAGCCGCGGCCGCGCACGCTCTAATTTGGCCGTGTGGGAAGAGTTGGGCATGCATTGCTCGGCCAACGAACGCCGCGCCGATGAAGCTTCGCGTGACGTTGAAGCCTGGCTCAAGTGTTATTTCATGCGCGATAAGCTTGGCGAGGAATATGGCGGGCGTGTCAGCGGCGTGACCACCTTCGGTATTTTTGTGCAGCTCGACGCCTTGTTTATCGAAGGCCTGGTGCACGTCACCGAACTCGGTTCCGACTACTTCCAGTACGACGAAATCAAGAACGAACTGCGCGGCGAACGCACGGGCATCCGTTATCGCTTGTCGGATCGAGTGCGGGTGCAAGTCAGCCGCGTCGACCTCGATGCGCGCAAGATCGACTTCCGCCTGGTACGCGATACGCCGATCAAGCCTGGTGTGCGCAGCCTCGAAAAAGGCGGCCCGGCGCAGAATACGGCAGTACGCGAGGAAGCACCGCGCCGTTCACGCAAAAAAGCAGCACCTGCCGCGAGTCCAGAGGTTCAGGTGGCGCGCGAAGCTCGCAGTACGGCAAAAAAACGCACGGGGCGCAGCGCCAGCAGCAGTGTGAGTACCGCTAACGGAGCCGCAGCACCGGCGAAAAAGCGCTCACGCAAGAAATTCTAAGCGCCTGATCGCTTGACGGAAGTGCAGCCCGGGCCGCAGCAGCGCCCGGGTTTTCTGTCTTGGCGGGCGCTGCAGAAACACGCTTCGGGTCTCAAGACCCACCCCTATTTCTCGAAGGATATCGCTTCATGTCACGTCTTAAAGTTCTCTACGGTTTTCATGCGGTTACCGCCCGCCTGCGTCACGATGCCTCGGGTATCGAAGAAATTTTGTACGACCCGACACGCCGCGACCGGCGCATGGTCGATTTCCTCGAAACCGCCAAAGCCGCCGGGGTACGCCTGATGGCGGCCGATGCAGGGCGCTTGCAAGGCCTGACCGGTAACGACCGCCACCAAGGCGTGGTGGCGCGCGCCAACGATGTGGCGCTGGCGCTTAATCTATCCGAAGTACTCGACACGATCACCGGCCCGGCCTTGCTGTTGATACTTGACGGTGTCACCGATCCGCATAACCTCGGTGCCTGCATGCGGGTCGCCGACGCGGCCGGCGCGCACGCGGTGATCGCTCCACGCGATCGCGCCGTCGGCCTGAACGCGACGGCCGCCAAGGTCGCCAGCGGCGCCGCCGAGACCATGCCCTACATCACCGTGACCAACTTGGCGCGTGCGCTGCGTGAAATCCAGGAAGCCGGCATCTGGATCGTCGGTACGGATGACCAGGCGCCGACCAGCTTGTACAAAACCAAACTCGACGGCCCGATCGCGATTGTGATGGGCGCCGAGGGCGAAGGCATGCGCCGTTTGACCCGCGATACCTGCGACACCTTGATGCATATTCCGATGCAGGGCAGTGTCGAAAGTTTGAATGTATCGGTGGCGAGCGGGGTGTGTTTGTTTGAGGCGGTACGGCAGCGGCTGGGGTGATTT
>Ga0302227_10000303_pt1 | contig 47980 bp, 44 predicted proteins | sample II_Palsa_N1_1_FD_193525 | JGI IMG/M metagenome (GOLD analysis project Ga0302227, IMG submission 193525) | Peat permafrost microbial communities from Stordalen Mire near Abisko, Sweden - II_Palsa_N1_1 | ecosystem: Environmental > Terrestrial > Soil > Palsa > Peat permafrost | place: Sweden... | reverse complement strand
TTGTTGCTTCTTCCTTGCACCCGGTCATCAATCATCACGCACGTGGTGAGCCGGATACCTGTAGTCGCTGCCGACGAAGGTCCTGAAAAGGTCCAATACCAGCGAAAGTCTGTGTATTCAGTGGCGTTACATAGCGGTTGGTCGCGTTCCGTTTCAATGAGTTGCGTGACGTTGCCGAAATGGCATGGAAGAGGTCATCGGTTCGATCCCGATCAGGTCCACCAAACAACCCCTTCAATACCAGATACTTACCGACACTACGCGATCGCTTTCAAACGCGCCGAGGGTGCGAAAGGGTGCTGAAATTTTTCCATCTCCAGCGGTAGCATCAATTCAATGACTTTTAGGCTTGTTTCGCGCTTTTGCTGATCAACCGCGCAGGTGTAAACATCGAGAGTTGTGCGACAACTGGAATGCCGCATTAGTTCCTGAGCAACTTTGATGTCCACACTGAGAGACCTCAGATTCGTCGCTAGAGAATGACCGAAGCTGTGCCAGCCGATCTGTTTTCCGACTACTCCGATCTTCGCAAGAGCGGGTCGAATGCTCTTCTCGAGGATGCTGTCAGGACTGAGGGGTTTGTTTCCTTTGAACCGAACAGAGGGAAACAGAAAATCCAGATCTGTTGCGTAAGGTGACTGCTCACGCCATTCCAACAGCGCGCTGAGTACAGCTGACATTGGAGAAGCGTAGAGCAGCACCATACTCAATACGTACTTCGGAGTTTGCTCTTGCACGAATTCGACAACCAATTCGTGCAATCGTTGTGATCGTCTAGCCTTCATAAAGGTTATGTCGGCTGAGTGGAGGTACGCCCGGTGCACGGCAATCCGCTTCGGACGCTTCTGCGAGGATGACGCATTCTTGGGACGGAACCCACTTCACGGACTGGTTTCGAGCTGACTAGACTGTCATTTCGGCAAGAAGAATGAGTTCACCCATGTACGTGGCATGGTGTGAGTTTGGAAGGGACTATCGTGGAGTCAATATCGTTCTAATATGGAATGATATTGACACCGTGCGGGGGGCAAAACCTCTGCCGTGACAGTTATGCTAAGTGGTTGCAATTAAATGATTTCATGGGCGTTGCTGGCTAACTACAGCACCCTTAAGCGACCTCAAGCAATCGAGGGTGCTGGCAAGGGTGCCGAAAATCGAAATTCGCGTATTTCCCAGTGTTTTTGAATGCTTTCCTAGAGCTCTACCAAAGCCTTGGTAGATGCCATCCATACGATCAGCGTTCTCTTTCCTGAATAGCTGTTGTATGACCCTCCATTCCCAATTATTGCGAAATCGCCAACTCACTCACTGAAAAGCGCGGACGGAAGGATAGATCGACCCCCAGCTTTCTACGTAAGCGATGACTTCAGGCTGGGCCGGAATCGAATCTCTTGACTCCAGCCCAACTCGACATCGCTCGCTCTGCCTCTACCAACACACTAGAAGTCCACTCGTAGAGCGGCTTGACCTGTGCGGTTGCCAGCGTTTTCGGCAGTCTGAGCCCCAATCAACGCACCAAAGGTAGAAGGGCTGTCTACTACTGTGGCTGGTGGAGCGAAGTTGGTGTGATTTAGCACATTGGTGAAGGTCGATTCAAAACGAGCATGTACCTTCTCCGTGATGCGAAACGATTTTGCAACTCCAAGACTGACAGCCGCCGTCCCAGGACCTTGCAAAATACCGACTCCCGCATTCCCAAAGCGACCCGCTCCAACCGGTGTCGCTGAGAACGCTGCCAGATTGAAGAACTGCGATCTCGACTGACCAGCATAGAAATTGTTCGATACAGCGTCGGGACGAAGAACTGCACCACGATTTGCCACGTTCGTGTTGGACTGGTCGTTCGTCTGTTGCTGACCAGTTGCAGTCGTCGGACAGGAACCGTCGGCATTTGCTTGTACCTGACATCCACCGGCGCTGATGCTTGGCGTGAGCCATGGCCCCGTTTCAAGCAACGTCACCGTTGTCAGATCCCATCCGCCGAGGAATGCATCCTTTACTCCCCCGCCGCCCATAAAGCTGCGGCCCATGCCGAATGGAAGCTGATATACCCCAGTCAGAAGCATACGGTGACGACGTGTGCCCTCAACATTCTCAAGATCCTGTTTGATATTGAACCGGTTAGCGATCGGCGCGCCGTAGTTGACCTCACCCGCGAACGAACTCGGAGCGTCGCCCTGGTTATCAGCCTGATTGTTGGCGAAGGTGTAGTTTGCGTCGAAATAGAGTCCGTGCTGCATCCGATGCGTTGCTTCCAACTCAAACGCACGGTAGTTTGCCTCACCGGCATTGAACGTGCTGTAAAGCTGCGCCCAGTTCTTGTAAGGAGAGCGCGGATCGGCCCATGGGTTTGCTGCCGTTGTCGTAAAGGCCGCCGTGCTCGCAGGAATCTGGTTCAGGTCTTCCGTAATACTCAGGCGGTAGGTATGCATTCCCACATAGCTTGCACGAACGGACGTGCTGCTGGAAATCTCCCGCTCCATCGTCACGTTCCATTGATTTGACTGCGGATCGCGGTAGTTCGGGTCTACACCCTGATCGAGACTGCCTCCACCAATCTGCGCACCGACACTGGCAGGTGCCGTATTGGGAAACTGGATCTGTGGAGTATTCGGTCCCGCCGTGTTGGAGTTTGAGTAGGTATGCAAACTCGACGTTGGGTTGCCACTATTGTTGAACGAGAGCGGGCCAAGGTTAGTCATCGTGTAGATGCCGAAGCCCGCACGTACAACCGTCTTCGTGTCGTTGAAGGGGCGATAGGCTACCGACATGCGTGGCTGGAAGTTCCCTTTGTAAGTATTGCGCAGGCTCTGCGGCAAACCATCCTGGCTCGCTGTCACATACTTCGTGCATGGAAGAGAAGTGTAGTTCAGATTACAAGCATTGAACGATTGCTGGAAGGCAACGTTGGACGGAGTAATATTCTGGCTTGTCAGATATGCTGCCAGCGCATCCGGAACCACAATCGAATTGTTCCTCTGATCGAAGTTCGCCAGATTACCGCCATCCTCCTGAAAGCCTGGGAGTACCTGCCAACGCAGCCCATAGCTCAGCGTCAGCCGGCTGTTCACCTGATACTCGTCCTGCGCAAACAAGCTATATTGTGTCGCCGTTCCGCCTACATCGGGACTGGATACCGCGAAGTTCAGCGTAGTTGGTGCACCCTCCAGAAAATCACCGAAGGCATTTCCGGTAAAGGTCGGCTGAAAGATAAAGCTGCCAAAATCGTCCGAGGCGAATGTCGGAGCAAAGCTCTCCAGATCGAAGTAACGCACCCTGCGGATATCGATCCCACCCTTCAACGTGTGTTTGTCAACGGTGTAGGTCAGGTTATCGCTGAACTGCGTCGTCTTAGATTGCGTGGTACCAGCCTTATCCCTCCCAATCACGGTCAGCCCGGTACCAGCGCTGAAGTTGAACGTAGGAAACGCGTGCGTCGTCGGGTGCTGGCTAATGTTCACTCCAGTCAGATCAAGTTGACTCAACGCATCCGATCCCTGAATTGGAAAGTTGACGTTCGTTGTGACATTGGTGAAGCCATACCGGAACTCGTTCAACAGCCTCGGAGTAATCGTGTAGGTGTGGGAGAGAAGGAAGCTGCGATTGTGAGTTGAGTCGACGTCGTTCGGCAAAAACGCGTTAGCAAAGTCTGATGTGATGTTTTTCCGGCTAAACCGCGCATAAGCCGACTGCTTCGAGGTAATTGTTTGATCAACACGAAGATCGGCGCCGTCCGTCCGCGCCGGGGTAGATTGGAAGTTTTCATAGTTGAAGCCAGACTGCCCGTTCACATTTGGAAGCGGAATGTAAGTCAGCAGCGCTTTTGCAGTTGCACTAATATTTGCTGCGGGAATAGGAGCCAGTGACGGGTTGAATCCACTAAGATCACCATTCCGCTCGGCTTGCGTCGGTACCTCCAACTGCTGCGCTACCGCCGTCGTTCGGCGGTTGCCCTCATAATCCACAAAGAAAAAAGTCTTGTCGTGTCCGCTATACAGATGTGGAATCGTGACCGGCCCGCTGAGTGAAAAGCCAAACGTATTGAACTTCTTCGGGGCCTTCGCGCTAAAGCCATACGGAATAGCATCCAGCGCCTGGTTTTGTAGATACTCAAATACGCTGCCATGATAGTTGTTCGTTCCGTTCTTCGTCGTAAAGGTAACATCACCGATCTGAGAAAACTCCGCACTATTGTTGAACGATGTCACCTTGACTGCGGCGATTCCCTCCTGAGAAGGATAAGCATCCTGTAATGCACCATTCTGCCTGACATTTGCAGTCGAAATGCCATCAACCGAAAAATTGACCATGGAAGAGCTCGCTCCGCCAAGCGCAATGTTCCCTGAACTGTCCGTTTGCACGTTGGGCGACAGAGCGAGCGCACCCAGCGGGCTCGTCGTTGTCGCGCGATTGTTCAGAGGAAGCTGTGTCATCTGTAGGTTATCCTTCGAGTCGCCAAGCGTCGCATTTTCCGTATTGACCTGGTCTCCGCCAGAGGTCACTTCGACCGTGGTCGATTGTGCCGCAACGTTCAGTGAGACCGTGAGCCGTAGGTCCTGACGAGCTTCGACCGCGATCCCGGTGAGCACCGTATCCGCGAATCCATCATGGTGCGCATGAAGGCTGTACTTACCCGCCTTCACATTTTCAAAGATAAAGTTCCCCGACGTGTCGGCGTTCACTGTGCGCTCGGTGTTCTCGTCCCTGCTGTGCAGCACGATCTGGGTGTCGGCGATGACCGCGCTGGTGTTGTCTTGCACGATCCCCCTTACGCTGCCAAAAGTGGACTGCCCCAGAGCAGGCGAAACCGCACTCAATAGCAAGCCAAAGACGACAGCCGGAAGCATTTGCGAAGAAATAGCCAGACACTTCTTCAAGCCTTTTTGTTTCGCCAAGACGCGACTGGAATTACCCTGCTCATCGTCGTGAATTATTGCGTGATCTTCTTCGCGACATGTCCCTGGCTTAGCAATAATCATTGAATCAGATTGAAAAAGGCCTCTAACGTATTTCATTTGAATCACCTCGTGAAGCCGAAAATTTTGCCGACTACATCCAGTGAATCGTGAAGTCCATTAACTACGCATAAGGTGGATTCTTATGCTTTCTTTATGGATTCGAGGCTAGAATCTAAATTTCACCGGTCGCGAAAGAATGCTCAAAAGGTCAATTCGCGATGTTGCCATCAGGATCGCCGTTGGAGTCGCGGCAGCACTGCTTATCACCTGGGTGGCTTATTGGTTTCATTTCAATCTTTCCTCCGCCACCTCGGTTCATCTCTTTCTCGTAACCGCCATTGCCCTGCAGTGGGGCTTTCTTGAAGCGAGCGTTGTGTCATTGCTGTCCGTAGCTTGTCTTGACTACTTCTTTACCCAGCCGTTGTTCAAGTTTTATATGACGGATACCCATGACTGGATGGCATTGGCCACCTTCGAAAGCGTCGCCTTGCTCGTGAGCCGTCTCTCAAATCAGGTCAGCCGTCATGCTCGCGAGTCCGAGATGCATCGATCACATCTGCAGAAGCTATATGAACTGAGCCAGAACGTCCTTCTTCTAGACCCGCAGAAGCCAGTCGATCAGCAGCTTGCGAGCCTGATTCAGGCTACGCTCCAGGTGAAGGGAGTTGCACTATGGAACGCTCATGACCTGCATTTATGCATGAGCGGCACCTGTGACGTCACAGAGGACGAAGTACGTTCCACATACTTTATGGACCGCAACGAAGATGACTCCGTTACGGCCACCTCCCGGCGCGTCCTGCGCTCAGGTACGCGATCCATTGGCTCGCTGGTCATCTGCGGCCATTCGCTCGATGATGCTTCGATCAACGCAACCGCTTCGCTCACAGCTGTTGCAATTGAAAGGGCACGCTCCTTCTTCGCAGAAAGCAGCGCTGAAGCAGCTCGTCAGAGCGAGCAGCTTCGTTCTGCCGTATTGGATGGTCTCGCACATGCTTTTAAGACTCCATTGACGACGATCAGGAGCTCGAGTTCTGGCCTACTTGAAATGGATACCTTGTCCGGGACCGAAAAGAGGCTCGTTGTTCTGATCGATCAGCATGCCGATCAACTCAACGATCTCACTACGCGCCTGCTTCGCACGGCGAAAATCGACACTGTCGACCTTAAGCTGAAACGGGAACAAATCGATCTCGCGCAACTCATACAAAGCACTATTAAGGCGTCTGCACAGGAGCTTGGCGCACACCCCATCAACCTTCAGTCCCAGATGCAACGTGGCACGGTATGGGCTGACAGGCAACTCATCGAGATGGCGCTCTTTCAGTTACTGGATAATGCGGCCAAGTACGGCAACCCCGACTCCTCGATCACAATCGACGTCCAAGAAGAGCAAGTAGAGACGCTTATTAGCGTCCGGAATGAGGGTTCCTTCATCCCGCCTGACGAAAGGGAAAAGATCTTCAAGCGCTTCTATCGCAGCCCAGGCTCGGATCGCAGGGCATCAGGCACGGGTATTGGTCTCTCTGTGGTCAAGCGTGTAACAGAAGCACATCAGGGGCGTGCATGGGTGAACAGCGACCAGCATACAGGGACTACGTTCTTTCTTGCCTTGCCCCGAACGTCAAAGGAGATGTGAAGCTTGGAACAGCGAAGCAATGTGCTCATCGTAGAGGACGATGCAGGAATTCGGCAGAGCTTGTTTGAGACCTTGACTGCATTGGGATTCGTGATCGGGGAAGCAGGCAATGGTAAAGAAGCGCTGTTGCGTCTGCGGATGGTGGACTATGACGCAGTGCTGCTTGACATCAATATGCCTGGGATGGGAGGGATCGAAACATGTCGCAGAATTCACCACGGTCACCCTCATGTTCCAATCATTATGCTCACGGTACGAGAAGAAGAGGATGACAAAGTAGAAGCGCTCGATGCAGGTGCCGACGACTATGTGACCAAGCCCTTTCAAATTCGGGAACTGACAGCGAGGTTGCGGTCGGCAATCCGTCGTTCCAAAACATCGACGGTTCCGTCCGATTCTTCTGTCGTGGTTGGCTCTTTGATGCTTGACCCTGGTCGTCATCGTGTCGAAAAGATGGGGCAGGAGGTTCGCCTCACCCCAAAAGAGTTTAAGATGCTGCGTTATCTGATGGAGCACGCAGGTCGCCCTGTACCTCACAATCGCTTGCTAACCTCCATTTGGGGGTCGGAGTACGGTAACGAACGCGAATATTTGCGTGTCCTTATCAATCAGCTTCGAAAAAAAATTGAAGATGATCCCGCAAATCCCGAATACATCTTAACGGAGAGTCATATAGGCTATCGCTTTCGCGAGGGTTAGTGAGAAATGCCCACAGTGCTTTTTTTCGATCCAATGCGAGATCCTATCCGAAGCTGCCAATGGTTCACTTCACGTCACCACGCTCTGCTGGTAACACACATCTATCCTCCACCATCTTCGGCATATCCTCAGAAGAATCCGCAGACTGCAATTAACTCTTGAGATATGTGTTTTCCGTTACTATCTTCTGCATGCTGCGGTCCATCTTTAAACTGTTCCTTTCCGTAAGGGCAGAAGTTCTCGCGGTCTAGGCGAATACTCAGATGTGCGGGGCCAATGTGGACAGCCGATTGCCACAGACCGGCCGCTGATCACAAGTTCGAGTGTGGTTGTCCCCTGTGGCTGCCTGCAGTTTGAGAATGGGGTTCAGGAGACGAGCAATGGAGGCCAACGGAGCAATTAAATGAGAACAGGCCAAAGCGCTCATCAATGCGAACTCCCTTGAAAAGTGCATTGGCGATTTATCACTTCCCCAAAAGCGAAGTTGCGGTCGATGTCCCGATTAGAGACTAACCCGTGTTTCAACGAGCGCACAGTCAATTGTCGTCACGAATAAACTCTGCTCACGTCCGCCCACCGCTCTTCTGCCCTGAGCGGTCTTGGCACCCTTCCGCACCCTTGCAATCAATTCGAGCGGGAGCAGAGCCATCAGAATAAATAGTTTGCCCAGGATTTGTGACGCAGACCTCTGCCGTGCGTCGCAACAATTCAGGCTGAGGCAGAGGTCCACTTTAAAATCAATCCGGTTCAGATTTTAAGGGTGCTCAGACTTATAAGTGCCGCTTCAACCGACTACGATCTGACGTGGGAGAGTTTGGGACAGATCATCACCGGTACAGATTAGCAGACAGCCCACCCAACGCGACTGTTTGGTGACGGTCGATGTGTTCGCTGACCGTCAGTGTCGGGCATCGGTCGCAAATTTGTCACGCAAAGCTCAACTTCCGCCATCTAACCCGTGCTTGAACTCACGGAGGCATAACCACTTAGACCATAAGCGCGTCAGTAAAACCGACGCAAACCTCAGTGGCACGCCGGTTGCACAACTTTGTGACATGGACTTACGTGAAAACAAGGGATCTCCGTCAAACAGCGCAAGCCAAAGTCTCGCTTTGGAAGATTACGACCTCGTCATCTTGGGCGACGGAACCGGAGCGACGCTCGCCGCATGGACATTCGCCGGTCAAGGACAGCGCGTTGCGGTAATTGAGCGAAAGTACGTAGGCGGCTCATGCCCGAACATCGCTTGTCTCCCAAGCAAGAACATTGTTCAGAGCGCGAGGGTAGTGTCCTACTTCCATCGAGGCAAAGAGTTCGGTGCCATGGCAGATAGGTTCAGCATCGATATGCCGGCGGTGCGGGAGCGGAAGCGCGCGATGGTCTCGGGCTTAAATCATATGTATCTCGAGAACTTCAAGCAGACCGGAGCCGAGTTCATTCTCGGATCAGGACACTTCGTAGGACCGAAAATGCTCGAAGTCACGCTTGGCGACGGGACAACGCGCCGCCTCCGTGGGGCCAATGTGATCGTCAGCACGGGTACACGGGCCGCTTCGGAATCGATTCCGGGCCTATCCGACGCCCAAGCGTTGACACACATCGAAGCGCTTGAACTGGATGAGGTACCAGGGCACCTCATTGTGATTGGTGGAGGCTACGTCGGTTTGGAACTGTCGCAGGCAATGAGCCGGTTCGGTAGCAAGGTTACCGTCATTGATCGAAATGACCGCTTATTGCACCTAGAAGACGATGATGTGACCAGTGGTTTCGCCAGTTTGTTCACGCACGAAGGCATCGACACAGTTTTGAGTGCAAGAGTGAAGCATATCTCTGGCAGATCGGGCACTGCAGTGACTGTTGTTCTTGACCAAGGGGGAAGAGAAAAGACTCTCGTGGGCACCCATCTGCTCGTGGCGGCAGGCCGACGTCCAAACACAGAAAATATAGGACTCGAATTGACCGGGGTGGAGTTAAATGATCGCGGCTACATCAAGGTTAACGGACGGCTTGAGACGACTGCGCCAGGCGTTTGGGCGATCGGCGAGGTAGCGGGCACACCTCAGTTCACGCATGTTAGCGTTGACGACTTCCGTGTTGTCCGCGACAACCTCGCAGGCGGTAATCACGTTACAACATGGCGACTAGTCCCCTACACCCTTTTCACAGATCCCGAACTTGCACGAATCGGTCTGACGGAGAAGGAAGCCCAAGGGCAAAACATAGCCTATCGCTTGTTCAAAATTCCCATGGAGCGAGTGCTGCGAGCCCACACTCTATCCGAAACACGCGGATTCTTAAAAGCACTGGTAGGGCTCGACAACGATCTCATTCTTGGCTTTACCGCCTTCGCTGTTGATGCCGGCGAGATTATGGCATCGGTACAGACTGCGATGATAGCCGGGCTCCCTTATCCCGCACTCCGCGATGCCATCTGGGCCCATCCAACGCTTGTCGAGGGATTGAGTCCCTTGTTCTCGTCTGCGCCTTCCCTTTCGACAGCCTCATAAGGCGCAGGGCCGGTCATTATCGGGCCTAATATGCCTCGCATAAACAAAACAATCGCGTTCATCACAGGAAGCAATAAACAGAGCTAAGGAGAAGATGATGAGCCATCTAAATAAAATCTTAGAAAATGCGCAACGCAATGGCACGGCCATCGGTCACTTCAACATCTCCGATTGGATTTTGTTGAAAGCTGTATTCGCGTCTGCTCAAGAGTTGAAGGTCCCGGTAATTGTCGGTGCATCGGAAGGCGAACGCGCATTTCTCGGTGTCGCTCAAGTTGCGGCTCTCGTGAAAAGCCTGCGCGACGAACAGGGCTTTCCCATATTTCTCAATGCCGACCATACGCATTCCCTGGACAGCGCAATAGCGGCGGCCAAAGCTGGATTCGATTCGGTCGTGTATGACTTATCCGCATTGCCGTTTGAGGAGAATGTTAAGCAAACCCGGCAAGCTATTGAGGCGCTGAAATCAATTAATCCGATGATTCTTGTGGAAGGAGAGATTGGGAACATCGGAACAGGATCTGAGATTCATGAATCGCTCCCTGACCGTTCGAAGGAACTCTCCACACCGGAGGAAGCAAGGCAATTTGTGGAAGCCACAGGAGTCGATGTTCTTGCTCCAGCTGTTGGTAATAGCCACGGTATGCTGCAGGCCATGGTGGAAGGAAATGTGAAAAAGCGACTCAACTTAGAACGTATCCAAGAGATTAAGCGTGCATCCAAAAGCTTTCTTACGCTGCACGGGGGCTCTGGCACAGAAGACAGCGACTTGCAGAGGGCGATCGCGGTCGGAATCAATATCGTCCACATCAACACCGAGCTGCGGGTTGCATGGCGGAGCGGCCTGGAAGAGGCGCTCGCTCAAAAGCCACAGGAGATTGTCCCCTATAAATTGCTGCCCCTCGCGGAAGAATCGGTTAAGCAGGTCGTTCTCGCCCGATTACGGCTATTCAATCAACAGTAACGGCATTCAATAGCCCCGTCAGGTTTACACCGACACTATGGAGCTCGCGACCGAACCCCCTGCTATGAACGACCAGGTTCAGCTTTGGGTGATGGCTACTCTTGCGTTCGCCGTCTTCTATAGCAACTATATGGTTGCACCGCTCCTTTCTGCATTTTCGAAGGAGTTTGCAGTACCTGTCTATCAATTGCGTTGGCTCATCGCAGGCTACCTGATCCCCTATGTGGGTTTGGCTCTCGCAGGATATGGCCTACCAGGTATCTTCTTCGGAACTATGATCGGGAGATGGGGCGATCGTTACGGAAGACGTTACGTCGTCCCCTTCGGGTTTCTTTGGGCTGCGGGATGCGCTTTCCTACTGCTTCCTCACAGCTCCCGCTTCGTTGCAGCGCTGGCAATCACAGCGCTGTCCGTCGGATTCGACACGACGCATCCTCTGATGTCGAGTATTACGACCTCACCGCAAACATCGAGGACAGATTACTGGATTCGCAACCTTCGCGAACTTCATCGGGTGCAGGAGCGCTGTTCTTTCAGCATCTGGTCGCATTCGGTTTCAGCACTGCGCTCGCTATCTTCGCATCGGTACAGACGCTATTAGGCTTTGCAGCTCTATACGGATTTAGAGGGGAGCGCCCCAGTCGAGTTCGATCTGTCGAACTCACCACAACTTAATCAGTTTCATTCCGACGGACAATTCCATCTGTTCGGTTCGGCGCACATTAGCTAGGGCGAGAGCACTGCCGGGGCTCTACCAAAAGCCCGTCAGCTTCGATAATCAGTTCTTGTTTTCTGACAGAATGGCTTCTTTCCCGAAATAGCTGATTAGATAAAGAGACGCTCCGAGGGATATGACATCCTTGAAAAGGAACAGGCCCAAGAAGCTCATGTACCTCATTCCGTGAACCACACTCGTCGTGCCCGGAGTAGTGATGATCATCGTGCTGGTCGTAAAGAACATGAGCGTTGCGACGAAGCCGCCTACGATACCGGCCTTGGGCTTCAGATAGCCGACTACAAACAATGCGGCTGCGATCCACTCGGTAAGGCCTATCAAATCGGAACCGACATAGGGGCCGAATAATTTGAAATGCCAGCTGATTAGCGGACTATTAGAAACCAGGGGAACGATGCCTTCGGCGCCTGGAGCAGTCATTTTATAAGCTCCGGCCCAGAGAAGCATAACGATCAAGCCGATACTGGTGGCCAGGAATGGAATATTACGATCTTCTATCCATGCCGCCAATTTAGTTAACCTACTCTTGGCTTGCGCATGAGAAGCCGCACCTTGTTCTGGAATCCTCATTGTTGGAACCTTCCGCCGCTTTCGTGAAATCTTACGAAACGCAATTCAGAATGGTTAGTTGCAATCGAAACGCCAAACACAGTCGGCCATTCTTTTCTGGGAGACTGTCGAACTGGTTCTGTTCTGCACCTAGAATCAATGGAAAACTTCATCTCATCTCCGATGTCTAGCTGATGAAGTTGCGACGTATATCCGACACTGACGGATGTTAGTCGCGCGATTTGTCTCGGTACAAGACCTGCACGGCCATACCGACCGAGGACTTATGAAGGTAGCTGGACTGCTTCAATAGACCTCTGTCCGATCAAGCGGCAATCGCACGTAGAAAGTTGTCTTGTTTGGTTGCGAATCGAAAGCGACCGCTCCGAAGTGTTTTTGAACAACTCGTTGGACTGTATCAAGCCCTAGCCCCAAGCCTGTCCCGAAAGGTTTTGTTGTAAAGAACGGTTCAAACACTCGGTTGGCACACTCCGGAGGGATTCTCTGGCCCGTATTGGTAATCTCGACCAGAATCGTGTTTCCCTGCAATCTCGTCGACAGGGTGAGTGTGCCGGAGCCAGCCATCGCGTCCAGTGAGTTCTCTACGAGCGCTGCCCAAACTTGATTCAACTCGCTTCCAAAAGCTTTGAGTAGAGGTACATCTGCGCTATAGAAACGTTTGACCGTGATGCCAGCCAGTTTAGGTTGGGAGAGCTTCAGAACGATGTCTAAAGACTCGGAGATATTGACATCCTGAACGGGCTGTCGATCCATGTACGAGTAGTCTTTTATTGCTGTGACAAGGCGGAAGATCCTGTCGGCCGCATCGGTCATTGATAGTATCGCCGCGTAAGAGGCGAGGGTCACCTGGACGTCGCTGATCGCAAGGCATAGCGAATGAGCCGGCACTAGCTGCTCAAGTTCCTGAAGTGAGGATAAAGGGATGCTGCATTCAGCAAGTATTGGAGCGAGTTTCCACGCATCCGCGAACCCTTTCGATTCCAGCCAATCCGTCAGCGAATCTTCAAGCGATGTACTTCCTATAGAGGTATTCTCACTCGCAGTTTGACGGGAATGGGAAGCCGCCGAGCGTAGTTTGGAAAGCCAGTCCAAGTAAGCATTGAGCTTGTCGTCGATGCCCAAAGCCATCCCAATTCGATAACGAGCATGCTCTTGGTCACCTTCAGATGCGCTCAGCAGCTGCGAGGCCGCACTCTTAGCAGCGGACGCTGGATTATTTAGTTCGTGAGCGAGGTTTGCAGCAAGCTTGTTGAGGGCAGCCAGTTTACCAATCTGCTCTTCTGCTCGGGTATATTCCCGGTTCCGGTCGAGCAATACCCGGACAATTCGCTGCGTCATTGATGGTATTGCATTAAGGAGTTCTTCGAAATGACTATCATGCAACTCCAAAATCCACGTTTTCCCAGATGATCTTCCGTCTGCATTCCACGCTTTGATGCGCGAGAACGGGGTCTTACCTGTGATTCGTCCCGTCTGCCCAATTAGGACGGATACCGGACTGGATGAATGGCGATGAACAAGTACCTCGCCAATGAGGATAAACATCAGGTGGTGCGGCGGAGTCCCTTGGCTAAAAATGAAATCTCCATCGTTGCCAAACTTTTCTGTGCCATGGGTCGCGAGCCAGGTAAACTCCTCTTCGGTTAGCCCCTTCAAATCTTCGATTGTCCGCAAGGCTGCGACGATTTCTCCGATGCGTTCGTCATCGATGAGGCTATTGAGGTCTCCCACTAAATGCCTTTGATTTCGCCGCCGTCTATACGGACGGAAGTTCCCGTCATCCACTTCGCGGCGGGCGACACCATGTAGGCCATCAGATCGGCGACTTCTTCTGGCTTGCCATAACGAGCTATACCGGCCTTTTCTGGAAACTGCTTCATGGCCTCTTCAGCGCTCATGCCGTGCTCTGGAGCCCAATGATCCATGAAAGAGCGGCGACGGCCCGTCATAACCGCACCGGGCACGACACTGTTGACCTGAACCCCATCCTTAATACCTTGTTCCGCAAAGGCCTTCGCCAGCGCAATGATAGCTGCGTTAATGGCCGCCACCGCCGCGAACCCTGGCTTCGGGTCCAGAGCAGCGCTTCCGGAAATCAAGACGACAGATCCGTTAGAAGCCTTCAGGGCATCCCAGGCTTGTACAGTGAGGCGGCGTGCACCGTGAAGCTTGAGTGCCATGCCATCGTCCCATTGTGCATCGGTCATCTCGAACAAATCGATCTGGGGCACCGCCCCGGCGATGTTGACCAGGGCATCGATTCGGCCAAAGCGATCCAGTGTGTCTTTGACTACCATTTCAGCGGCCTTAGGATCTCGGAGGTCCAGCGCATAGATTTGTGACTCCGCGCCTGCGGAGTTGACCTCCGCCGCAGTCTTCTCCAATTCGTCCTTATTTCTGGCTACGAGAACAACGGCTGAGAAGTCTTGTGCTAACCGCACAGCAGTAGCACGACCGATTCCCTGGCTTGCGCCAGTGACGACAGCAACAGATCTCTTAACAGTCATATGATTACCTCTCCCGCAGGATTAAATCAGGGCCTAAACTCGTGCGGCAAAACGCTATCGCGAAAGGGTTTCGCGCGCCGCCTCCAGGATCACGTTGATAACAACCTGGGGTTCCGAGATCATCGGAGAGTGATCCACAGGGTACGAATGAATCTTTGCGCCCATACGGTCAGCCATGAAACGCTGAGTCGTCGGATTGATCATGCGATCTTCTTCTGCTACCAAAAACCATGATGGCTTTGTTTTCCATATCGGTGTTGGAGCCGGCTCCTGAATACAGGGAACTCCAATCGGCCGTTGCAGAGCCACCGCAATCTTTGATTCATCTGCAGAAGCCTTGTGAGTAATCGCTCGGCTAAAGGCATCGTCCGGCAGCCATACAAAGCCATGGGAATCAGGAACCATCTTCGGCGCTTCCGGAGAATTTGGGTTGAGATAGAACACTTTGGCTACGGTTTCGCCCTCATCCGGCGCGAGCGCCGCGATATAGACCAAAGACCTAACGCGGTCATTGCGCACCGCAGCGATCACGGCGCCTGAGTAGGCATGTCCCACCAGAACCACCGGGCCGCTGGTCCGTTCGAGTACCTGGCTCAGTGCGGTAGCGTCATTGGTCAAGGACGTGAGCGGAATCGGTGCGCAGATGACGTGAAGACCGCAGTGTTCCAAAGGCAGGATGACGTTACGCCAGCACGAACCGTCGGCCCACGCAGCATGCACCAAAATGATTGTTGAGTTCGGAGGAAACTGACTCGTCCCGGAAACATGCGAACTCACGGGCCGTGTGGCGCTTTGGGCCTGCGCAAGTTCGCTGAGGGACCCGTTGAGCAGAACACCTAGAGATGTACCTGTGAGCGCACCTAAAAACTTACGACGTTGCATAAACGTTCTCCTCGTTACAAACAACGTGCCTGCAATAATCCGCAGGCACACGTTCAATGAACCAACACGACCGTGCCGTTTGAGTAGAAAGGACTGCGACCTCTAGCGTTGGCCAAGGACTCCATTCGTTTCAAGGAACTCCTTCATCGCGGCAGCGATCTCCACGACGTGCGTCTCAATGGCGAAGTGGCCGGTATCCAAGAACTGGACCCGCGCATTTGGCAGATCTTTACGAAACGCCTCAGCGCCTGCTGGAATGAAGAATGGATCGTTTTTACCCCAGATCGCCAGCAAAGGCGGTTCCGATTTGCGAAGATAGTCCTGAAACCGCGGGTAGAGCTTCACGTTCGATGCGTAGTCCAGGAACAAATCGAGCTGAATCTCTTTGTTTCCCGGTCGTTCGAGCAACGCGGCATCCAAGGTGTACGACTCTGGCGTCACGCTCTCCGGATTCGCTACTCCGTGCGTGTATTGCCAACGAGTTCCTTCGAAGTTCAGGATGTTTTGACGAATCACGTCCCTGTTTTCTTTGGTCGGCTCAGACCAGTATTTCCTGATAGGTGCCCACGCGTCGCCGAGACCTTCTTCATAGGCATTGCCGTTCTGTGAAACGATTGCCGTGATTCGTTCGGGGCGGCTCATTGCCAGACGGAAGCCCGTGGGAGCACCGTAATCGAACACGTAAATCACGTAGCGCTCTAAACCGAGAGCATCTGTGAACGCCTCCAATGTGCGTGCCAGCGCATCGAACGAGTAGACATAGGCTCGTGTGTCAGGCACTCTCGTGAACCCAAAACCAGGCAGGTCTGGCGCGATCACTCGGAACTGGTCTGCGAGGCGAGGAATAAGCTCGCGAAACATAAAGGACGACGTCGGAAATCCGTGCAGCAGGAGCACAACCGGTGCATTAATGTCACCGGCCGTCCGATAGAAAACCTCAACTCCATCTGCTTTAACGGTATGAACGGACGTCACGGGTATCGCGAACTTGGCAAGGACAGCACTCATAAAGCCTCTTCTCTCTCTAGTCGGGTCGTGGACGAGTTTCTGTTGCATCTCCGCTTTGATTGGGTTTTCTCCCTGGAACAACCGAGTACCCGCGAGTACTTCATTGCAGTCGCAATGCCAAATCTCAAGCTCTTGATCCCCACTTGGGAGCGAAGCTAACCCCTTACCCTCCTGCAGGATAGGCGGGCGAAAGCGAAAAAGGTTCATCGCTCGCTGACCAAGACGAGACGAATATCCAACAGTGACGGAAGTTAGTCGCGAGATTTGTCGCGTGAGCGATTCGCCGTCGTACCTATGCTGGCGGGGATCTGCGCTTCCGTAACTCACTGTGGTGAAGGAAGAGTGCTTAAACTTCACCACAGGGTCAGCTGTCTCACCGATCGCGAGAACTTGCCTCCGAACTATGCGGCGACTGCGATAGCATTCGCTTCTCCACGCGCCCGAGATTTTCGCTCTCTCGCGCGCTTGGAGGGTTCCAAGCTGAGGACTCTAGGCATCTTTATCGCTCAAGGGCGTTCGCTACGACAAGCCTGATAGCACGCACGAGGATTGTCAGGCTGGGCGAAGCAAACTCTCGACGCTAGTCTTTCATTGAGAGGAAACGGGACGAACAATACGATGTTTCTGCATCTTGTATACAAACGAGGTGCGCTTCATTCCCAACCGTTCGGCTGCGCCGTTCCGGCCGCCCACGACCCAATTGCTAGCTTCAAGCGCGCAGAGGATGTGATCTCGCTCTACTTCTTCAAGGCCCGTCATGGGCACGTTCGATAGCTTTGCGGCGGCAAACGGCTCGAGCTCGAAGGTGGGCGCCCGCAAGACGGTGTGAGGAGAAAGGATGACGGCCCGCTCGATGAAGTTCTGCAATTCGCGGACGTTCCCCGGCCAGCGATATCGCACGAGCGCATCCATCGTCTCCGTAGGGATGGTATCGATCCTCTTGTTCATGCGTCGTGCGTATAGCTCTGTGAAGTGCCAGACCAGCTTCGGGATGTCCTCCGTACGTTGCCGCAAAGTTGGAACATGGATTGGAAATACCTTCAGCCGATAGTAGAGGTCTTCACGGAACGTCGCCTGCTTTATCATCGCGGTCAAATCGCGATGGGTCGCCGCAACGAGCCGGACGTCAACCTTGTGAGTCCGGTTACTCCCGAGCCTCTCGAATTCCTGCTCCTGCAGGACTCGTAGCAGTTTTGCCTGGAGTTCCAATGGGATATCGCCGACTTCGTCCAGAAAGAGTGTTCCCTTATGGGCGAGTTCGAAACGCCCCGTCTTCTGCGCAACAGCGCCGGTAAATGCCCCTTTCTCGTGACCAAAAAGCTCACTTTCTAAAAGGCCAAGGGGAATCGCAGCGCAGTTCAACTTAACAAACGCGCGGTCCCGTCGGCTGCTCAGATTGTGAATAGCCCGGGCAATCAACTCCTTGCCGGTACCCGTCTCGCCCTGAATCAGCACGCTCGAATCGGTCGGCGCCACGACGGACACCAGATGCAACGCGCTCTTCAATGCGGGGCTTTCGCCGACGATTGACCCAAACTCGGCCCGTATCTCCTCTTCGAGATATTGTCTCTGTTTCGTTTCTTTGTCTCGATCCTTTGTCGCCTTTTCGTACTCCAGCGTGTTCTCAACTGCGATCGCTATCTGACAGGCCACCTGTTCAAGCAAGATGACGTCGTCTTGCTCAAAAGGATGGTCCGAACGCCTGCAGAGCATCAGGACACCGACGACGCGATCACGGCTCACGAGCGGAAGATAACACCCCACTCTGAGTCCTTCCTCGATCACACGCTCATAAAGGAGCTGGCCGTCAGCATTCCCATAAATTTCAGGATCTTCGCGAACCTGTTCGAAGCTATCGATCCGGATGCTCTTCCTCTTCCGCAATACCTGGCCCGAGATCGAACTGTTCATCGGCACCAACGATCCTTCGCGGAAGGGTCCTCTCGGGTCGGAATTGTACAAGGTAGCGACGCGTAACTCGCCGCTCTCGGAGTCGGGTAGCAATAAGGCGGACACGTCGCATCGCATTATCTTGAACAGATTCGTCGAGAGCGCCTCAACTACTTGCCGGAAGTCCAGTCTGGATGTCACGCTGCTTGTGATCTCCAGAAGCAATCGCAGGCGATCGTGTTCATGCCGTAATTTTTCTTCATTGAGATGACGCTCAATTGCAATTGCGGCGATATGACTGGCGCTCTCGATCAACTGCAGATCAGCGGCATCCGGGCTGCGCACTTCACGATAGTGAATGGCGAACGTTCCAAGGACTCGGCCTTCGTTCGTAAACAATGGCCGCGACCACACTGCTCGAATCCCAAACGGCAAAAGTCGGTCACGGTAATGATCCCAGACCGGGTCAGTGAGAACGTCATCTACATAGACAGGTTCCTTGCGATAGACGGCTGTTCCACAGGATCCACCCTTTGGACCGATCGCCATCGATCCCGCGCCAGAGATAAACCCTGGGAGACCGGGGGCCGCTGCACAATAGAGTTGCTTTCCGTCCTCGTGGGGGAGCCAGATGGTACACAATGTCCCGTCGCCCGAAGATTCAACCAGCTGGACAATGATCGTAAGTACCTCCGCCAGAGGCGCTCCCGCGAGGATCAGCCGCAGAATATTGAGCACCGATTCGGAGGAAAACAGTCCTGACGCGTTTTGCGCGTCTTTCGTGCTCGAGACCAGCTTCGAGCGAGATTGTGTTACGGGCTCCATCAGTTCTCATTTCTCAACGCCTCTCCGCGAGGAGAGCGTAGAGATAAATTGTAGTCCGAGATTGACGCAACATTGGTCCGTGAGGACCGAAGCGGGGACCGCAACGCCATATCGCGTCGCAAGGGCTTCGGCGACTCTTCTCTCACGCTGATAGCGAATGACTGATCCTGGGTCAGCTTCGATGTTCCGATGAAGCTTCCATGTTGCATGAGAACGAGATCGGTGCCAGAACTAAACCCGCATTGCATCTGCGGAACGCTTTCGTAGCAGAGCGGTCTCAGCACCCCACCACACCCTCGCGATAAATTCGTATTTGGTCATGCCCTTGGCAATGAGTGGCGCTCGCTACTCGCGACACCGACCTCTGCCGTGCAGCGGCAGCGGTCTCCAAGTTGCGCACCAGCCACATCGATCTCGCCATTAACGTCGCCTTTGAGTCGCCTGGCAAATGTTTCCAGATCGCCGCTCACCAGTGTTGCGTTCGCACCAACCGTCTTCAAAGAGCGCGAAACGACCCACTTTGGTTTGGAGCGCCAAGCCGCCGCAAAATCCTTTTCGATCTCTTCCCAATCGGAATGCTCGTGGTCCCAGTAGGTCATCACCTCATACATGTTCCTTCCGTAGAGAATTCCGGCTAGTCCGCGGACGTGATCGTTGAAGTGGCGATGAAGTTCCAGGCCGGGAGGCGGAAGCGGCGGACCATCTGGCGCTGCTGTACTTGATGAGAACGTTTGTCCATTGGCGGCTATGTAACCATCGAGAGACTGCCCCATTCCAAATACGAATTTACTCATAGGTTCCTTCCAAAGGTGCTGACGATTTGGCACTATTGGTTTTGCCTTTGCCGAGGAGATCGTCGCCATCAAAAGCGGCAAGCACAAAGTCCATGTCTCCGCCGCGTTTTCGGATAACCCTCACTTCTTTACGCAAGGGCATCCCGATTCGGTAGAAGGAGCAGGTACAAAGCGGCCACCAGCATCCACAACACCGGTGGCATCGTATCGGTCGTGGTGCCGCACCCAGTCAGTCAGATTGTTTCGAGGGCCGGTCTCGTTGCGGCCTTTGGGTGTTAGGTCCAGATACATGTAAGTGGTGTCGACCATTTCATCGCCGCGTCCGTACGTAGAGTAAGTATGGAAGACATCGCCCGCATCGTCTTTATAGAAGACGCTGATACCGGAATACTCTTCGCTTAGGAATTTTGCGGGGCCATAGTTGTAGTCGACCTCTCCCGTTGCTAACTGCTCCGGCGCGAATGAGACGTGATAATCGAAGTTGAAGTCGCTGTTGTAAGACGAGTACCACCGGAAGCGCCACGCCATCCGTCTCTGAAAGGCCTCGAGCTCTGCATACGGCGCACGTGAAATCGTGACGAAGGAAACGTCGTGGTGTTCCAGATGGGCGAGTGCACCATCCACGTGATCGGATCGGAAAGAGCAACCCACACAGCCCTCCTTCCAGCCCGGACCGAACATGAAATGGGACACGATGAGTTGGCTGTGTCCCTCGAAGAGATCTGAAAGTCTTCGCTGGCCGTCGGAACCATCGAAGGTGTAGGTCTTCTCGATCTTCACCCAGGGCAAAGCGCGACGCTGCCGGTCAATCTCGTCGCGTAGCCGGGTGAGCTGCTTCTCTCTGATTAGCAATTCCTTGCGTGCGTTCAGCCATTGATCTCGAGAGATCGCCTTTGCGGGATTTATCAGGGTGTTGTTCATGAGGAATTGCCTCCTGTTCAGCTTGCAACCATTGGAACGGCCTGCGACGGTTTTATTCCTAATCCGTGGGGGCAGCCGTTCCGTCCGACCACTTGGACACAGAAATGATGAACTCGGTTATCGGTTCTGGAGAGTATTGATGTACGTATACCGGGGAGCCAGGAAGACCCGCGCCCCACAACATATCGTTTGTTTTGGGAAACCAAAACATCAAATGAGGATCTGCGTTCCCGTACTTGCGGCCAAAGTACTGTTGCTTCGACATCATGTAGCACATCGAACCAGGCTCCGGCAGCGGCAGTTCTTTCCTGTCATATGCGGCCTTGATACGGTCGAACATCTGAGTTTTGGACAGGCCAACCAATGCCAGCTCTGTTGTTTTGAACGTGAGCGGCAGATGGGTTCGCGCGGCCGGCGGATTGAGGCAAAGCGGAAGCCGCTGATCTGGGTTCAAAAACTCCGGGTCGTCGAAGGGGGCCATCCACGATCGCTCTACGACACATACAAAACCGTTCGTGCCCTTAACCGCAGTCTCATATCCGTGCGGCCCAAGTACCAGAAGATCCGCATCACGCGAGATGGACTCCGGGGCCGCGGACCGTGCGAGCGAGATTTCTGCATTACGGTCCATCAGATAGGGCGTGATGTCTTTCATGACGGGCTTTGTGCTTTGTGAGAGCGCCGACAAGTTGCCGATTATGAATGCCAACGCGGCCGTTGCGAACGGTACTGTCTTCAAACGCAGTATGTGTGCTCTCATGATCTTTTTCGTCTGCCTCCGTGGGCGGAAGTGGATGAGCAGCCGATGCGCTTAGGAAACCTTCGACCGCCGCTCCGGGTGAAGATCCTATCAACTTGCATTATGCAATTGGTTGAACTTTAGCGCATACCCATTGCGTAATGCAAGTAGAATTGAAATTGAGGTAGTTCGAGCATGCGCGAGCCACAAAAGTCCGGATGTCCCATCAACCTCACACTGGAGGTGTTGGGTGACCGATGGAGTCTGATTGTGATTCGGGACATCATGTTCGGAAACCTCCGCTATTTCGGAGATTTGCTGCGGTCTTCTGAGGAACGCATCGCCTCCAACATCCTCGCCGACCGTCTGGCTCGTTTGGTTGCCGCGGGACTGCTGTCGCGAAAAGAGGATCCCTCGCACAAACAAAAGGCGCTCTACAGTCTCACCGAAGCGTCAATTGAACTGGTGCCGCTCCTCGCCCACATGGGAGCCTGGGGACGGCGGCATACTCCAGTCTCCAGGGAGTTGTCCATACGCGCCCAGCTTCTAGAGGAAGGCGGACCGCGCATGTGGAATGCGTTCATGGCAGAGCTTCGAGCCCTGCACCTGGGAGGACCGGTGCCGCGACGGTCGGTATTGAGCGAACTTCAAATCGCCTATCTGGCGGTTGTTGCGGAACAAGCGCAACGGCATAAACCTTCGCGGCCATGAACGAGCAGGTTGTATAGGTCGACTTCTAGTCGGCAACCAAACCGAACTCCTGCGTGATTCCCGCAAAATGGTGCTTTGATCAACCACGACGTTGTAATCATTCTCCGCCTGCTATCAATGAGTGATAAACGCCGAATCACTTATTGAGCCACTATACCAGCGGTGTTCGGTGCGCAGCCGTATCATCATCGCTACTGGATAAGCAGCGATGATACGGCTGCATGACGGACCGATGCTTCGACAAGGCCGATTCAAAGGACTCGGCATGGAATAGATTCCGATAGAGACCAAAGCGTCAGCAAACAATCCACACTCTACGTTCAATGCGCCGGAACCCACCACTCTGGAAGCAGCTTCGGAACCTTTAGCTTCGCTGCCCAGGGTCCCCACACCGGCTCGAACTCAGTCAGGATATTGGAAATTGCCCGGTCGCCGATCTCTCGGACCATGCGCTGCTCCGCGTGGGTCACATCGTTGTATCCGTCTGGGAGATAAGCCATGCCTACGAAACCTCCAGCCGCCGCACTGCTGAAGGTGCTGACCGCAAGCGTGCGATGGCCCGAGTCGTTCTCATCAAAAAACGTCCACGCGATCGCATGACCGAGCCGCATGATGGGGTTCGAACTGTCCGAGCGCCGATATCGCGGATCTTCATGGAGAAGAATTTGCGTTCCGAAATCCGCAGTGGTTGAAGCTGTACGCTGCGCGATGGCGTTGCCATAGTTGCGGCCGAAGGCTCCCATTCCGTCTTTCCACTCTTTCGGATAGGCGTCAGGTGGATTGATCATTCTGAAGCCCGCTCCAATGAGCGGATAGATCACGGCAGCGGGTGAGTACGCCTTATGAATGTAAATCTGAGATTTATCGTCTGGACTGAGAGCCGTGCCGGTGACAAGTCTCGGAGACAACAAGGCTATTGAATTTATATGAGTCTGATCGTGTTGACTCGATGGGGCCTGCGGTTCGTCCTTGACGTCACTTTGTTGCAAACCCGGCGCATCCGGCAACGCGTCTGCAACTGAGTCTAATGACGACCTTTCTTGCGCCGCTAGCAAAGCAGTGGCCGCTGGTGGTGGCTCGCTTCCTCCCCCGGCCTCCACGGGCACGGTTTGTGCGCTCGCACCATGCCTGTGACAGAACAAAACAGTGAAGGTGAAGATGATTGAGCACAGCCTGCTGTGTTTGGGGGAATTGGTCATGAATCTCCTAATTGTTCGGCAGAGAATGTCTGAGCACATGGGGGTTCGAATCGTCGGCATTGCTTGTTTTTTGCACATTGATCCACACAGACCCACACGAATGCCCTTTCCCGATTAGAGAGAATAGAAGTCATTTCGTTATGTCGAGAACTGCCTTCTCGACACTTCACGACAAATCTTCTGCTTCGCAGGCACGCATGTACGACGACGCAGATATGCGAAGTCTCCGCTTTGTCGAGAAGCGTCGAGGCGCACATCCTTGGATGTAGGTGCGACGTCTACTCAAGAAGGAGCAAACATGAATCTCTGTTATATGGTTCTCTTCGCAGTCTGTTTACGAGAGGTCGTATCCGCTAAAACCCGGTCGTCTAGGATCGTGCGGCATTCCAGTCATCGCACATCCACCACCGCAGTTCTGCACATCACGCTGATACACCTCGCGGCCATTTGTGAGAGAGCACTTCCACTTGTCGGAGTGCTAGCTCCGAGCAATACGCCGCTGATAGCAGGGCTTTGGAAAGGGTGCAATGCTTTGTCTATTCGCATTCCTATGATTAGTCACCTCACTCAGACAGGATCCCTTCCTGCCGCACTCTGTGATACCTCAAACCTCCTCTAGTGCGATGCAGGAAGCTCTCGATCGGCGATCGGTCTTCTTCTCTATCCGCTAGTCCCAGCCCTTTTTGCTAAGGATTGATATGCTCCGTTGCACCATTTGCTTCCTGCTTCTCTTGTGCTCGATCCCAAGGACACTTTCAGCGCAAGTGATATCTGCACCACAGCCCCAGCCCGGCACGATCACTGGAACCGTCAAGGATACAAACGGTGGTTTGGTGCCTGGAGCGATCGTTAGCATCGACAGCGCGAACCCAGGTGAGGGCCGCGTCGCTACTGCGAATGGAGAGGGCTTCTTCTCTTTGAGCGACGCTCCTTCCGCCATTGCGGTGCAGATAAAGATTCACGCTGAAGGGTTCAAGGATTGGGTCTCCCCATCCATCTCCCTCACGCCAGGTCAGATGTATGACATGACGGAGATCAAGCTCTCGCTTCTGGATGTAGAGATCACAGTGGACGCCATTTCGTCTGAAGAACTCGCGAAACAGCAGGTGCAAGCAGAGGAGAAGCAGCGTCTACTCGGAGTGATACCGAATTTCTACGTTACCTACGACCACAATGCCCAACCCCTCACCGCCAAGCTTAAGTTCCAGATGGCGTTCAAGACTGCAACCGACCCCGCAACGTTTGGAGGGGCTGTGTTCCTCGGCAGCCTCTATCAAGCGGCCGACACTCCGGACTACCGACAGGGCATGGCGGGATATGGGCAACGTGTTGGCGCCATCTATGCCAACGGCTTTTCCGACATCATGATCGGTGGCGCCATCCTTCCGTCGCTGCTCCACCAAGATCCTCGTTATTTTTATCAAGGTACGGGTTCGACCAAGTCGCGCATCTTTCATGCTGTCTCCGCACCCTTTATTGCCAAAGGCGACAACGGACGTCAACAGTTCAACTATTCAAGTATTGGCGGAGATCTTGCTTCTGGCACTCTCTCGAATCTTTATTATCCGAACTCGAATCGCGGGACAAGCATGGTGTTTAATGGCGCCCTGATCACGACAAGTGCTCGCATTGCGAATGCTTTGGCGCAGGAGTTTCTGCTCCACAAGCTCACCAGCAAGACCCAAGTTCCCTGAGCAATCTATTGCGAAGAGACTTTCGTTCCGCAGTACATCTTTGGCAAGAATAGATAATCCGTTCTTGGAGGTGGCGTACGCTCGCCGCACTGGTACCTCTCTGTTCTCTCCTAGCGTTATACGGAGTAACGCGTTCCTGCAAGCGATCCGCAATCGCGCTGGCTCATATGCCACCGACACAAAGATTGCAAGAACATGCGACAACCACCGAACTGCCCAACGTACGGGGAGGTTGGGAACTCCTTTGGAAGGACAAGGACAGCAAGTTGCTGAGAACACGCCTCAACATTCGGCAGGATGGCAACGGTCTCACGATCCGTCCGGAAGACGCGGATCTACTCAAAGCTGATTCGAGGAAGTTCATCTATGGAACAATCCGGCCTGCGACGATCTCATTTCGCGTCCAACCGCGAAGCGGTGAGCCAATAGTCTTCACCGGCATGATTGACGGCGGGATCATGTACGGAACGACGAGCAAAGGCTTAAGCTGGATGGCGGTCCGGCATCCGGACTAAGTACACGTGAACGAGGAATCAGCCATCCACGACAATTTTCTACAAACCCGCGCGAAACAAACACGTGACAATAGAAGCGTGACACCCCCCATCCAATCCGATTCGTGTCAACTGACTCCACTCTTGTTGATCGACGATGACCGCTCGCTAGCCTCCCTCATTGCCGAATATTGCACGGCCGCCGGTTTTTCGATCGCCTCGGCGCTCAACGGCGAAGACGGGCTCTATCAGGCGCGTCAGCTACATTATTTTCTTATCATTCTTGACGTCATGATGCCTGGCATCGATGGCTTCGAGGTGCTCAAACGCCTTCGACAATCCTCTGACACTCCCATCCTCATGCTGACGACACGCGGAGCGGCCATGGATCGTGTGCTTGGCCTCGAGAGCGGAGCCGATGACTATCTTGCCAAGCCTTTTGAACCTGAAGAACTAGTTGCACGTATCAAATCGATCCTGCGCAGGGCCTTGCCGAAAGAAGCCCCCAGCCAAATGACTGTGGGCGATCTCATGCTGGATGAACCAGGACGTTTCGTCGTTCTGGCAGGTCAACGGCTGGAATTGACCGGGGCCGAATTCAGTCTTCTCCGCTTGCTCTTGTCCAATCCCGGCGATCCGCTCTCACGGGAGGAGCTGATCCGGCGTATTTTCGGCCGCGAGCCGACCAGCTTTGACCGAAGCATCGACAATCTCATCAATAACCTCCGACGCAAGCTAGGTATGCACCCAGACAGTTCGGAACGGATTAAGAGTGTCCGCAACGTCGGCTATTGCTATGTGCTGGCAAGCAGCGGGAGCGTCGCATCGTGAGAATTCTGATACGGACGATGTTGACCGCGTGGGCATTCCTGGCGTTCTGTGCGGCGCTGGTGCTTTTCTTCTCGTCTACCCTTCTCCCTCTCCGGGAAAGGACGCTTCCGATGCACCTTTTGGAATTGTGCGCGAAGCACTCCGTGGAACAGTATCGCCTCGGCGTAGCCCAGACATTGTTGCAACTGAACGCATCCTGTTTTGGTGGGCAACTCATCTCCTCTGGAATACACGCCACCTCCGATCCAAGCGGACGTTCTCTTTCGTCGGACGAGATACAGTTGGTACGCCGCGCGGAACAGGATGATGTCGTCGCCACGCAGTATTCGCCCAAACAGACGATCATCGCATTCCGTCCCGATCCCAGCCCAACAAATTCCTATATCTATCTCGTAACCGTTCCACTCACGCAGGGCAACTTCTTCACGAGGAACCTCCGCGTACTGAGCCCGATCATCATTGCTGGTTTTCTTTCGGTTTTCGTGGCCATCTACGTTGTGGGGCCGCTTGCTCGGCTTAGTACCGCTGCCGAGAGATTCGGAGCCGGCGATCTTAAGACGAGAATCACCTCAAGTCTCGCCACACGAAAAGATGAACTGGGAGACCTGGCTCGAACCTTCAACGGGATGGCAGAGAGAGTCGAATCTCTTGTTACGCGCTACAAGAATTTTCTCGCACATGCTTCGCATGAGATTGGATCTCCACTCACTCGGCTGAACATCGCGCTCGCATTAGCTCGACGCAAGGGCGGATGTGATCTCGAGCAGGAGCATGAGCGGATCTGGCAGGAGGCTCACCGTCTGAATAGTCTGGTGCAAGAGATGTTGCTGCTGGCTCGCCTAGAGAGCGGGAATGAGCTCAATAAGGAGCCTTCTGTATTCGACGTGGGTTCCGTTGTCGAAGAAGCGCATCAGAACGCTGTATTTGAATCACAGCAGCTCCAGAAGAACACAACCATCACAGCCATGGATCGGTTCTCGATCCGCGGTTACCCCGACCTCCTTCTACGAGCTGTCGATAATGTCCTGCGGAATGGGTTGCGCTTTGCGCAGAATCAGGTATCGGTAGAAGTCTCATGCTTGCTGGTCGGAACGATCCGTATGGGACTCATCACGATCCGAGATGACGGGCCAGGCATTCCCCCGGGCGAGGAGACATCGATCTTCGAACCGTTCGTGACTCTACCCAGCAACCAATCGGACGCGGGCGACGGCGGGTCGGGATTGGGTCTCGCCATCGCAAGGCAGGCTGTTATTGCGAATGGAGGAAGAATCTCTGCATACCGCTCGTCTGAAGGCGGTTTAAGAATTGAGATTGAACTGCCTGTTGAGGGATAGTGATGAGCCCGCCCGGCATGCGGTCGAAATAGCAGCTCGGGGACGGCCGAATTGCCCGAGCGGAAAATGCCCACCTCTCTCTCTCGAACACAAAGCCATCGAAAAAGGATGATTTCTCAAAGCGAGAGAGAGTCTCTGCGCCTGCACGGTGCAACCCTATATGACCTTTCCTGGGTGCCTCGACCACCGCGATCTATGCCTCTGGATTATTGCCTCAGATGGAATAATGCGTCCGGAAAAGTAATAATCACGACCCCGATTCTCGCCTACCTTCGCTCCAGACGTTGCAACGGAGAGCACCCACTCGCCGGAGATGCAAACGAAAGGAGCAACAATGCACATCATCCTTCCCATCAAAAGACCTCACCTCCGGCGCTTGATCGAGCGCGCGCGAAGGCTGGCAATCCCATCACTGATGTTCCTTGCGGCCTGCCGGTCTACGCACAATCCACTGGCAGCGATCCGTGGGACAACGCGGTCAATGTTCTCAAAACCGCCTTTACCGGCACGATTGCAACCGGGCTGCCGCTGGTCGCCATCGTGGTCGCCGGGATCGTCTTCGGCGTCGGCATGGCCATCGGCGCTGTCAACTTCATGGCTTGGCTCTTTTCCCAGCTAGAGAGGAGGTGATCCCGTGTCTCGGTCAACGGATAGCAGAGTGAACCCGGTATTCAAGGCCATGAACCGTCCGTTGACAGCGGTCACGGCGGTGTGCCCTTGCTCACTGCGGAAGAGACGAAATCGATAAAGACTCTCACTTTGGGTGGGACGTAGTTGCGAGATGGATAGACAGCGTAGATGGGAAAGCGCTCGTCACCCCAATCCGGCAGCAGTTTGACTAGTGCTCCCGTCTCGAGCATTGGTTTGACCGCGACTTCAAGGACCTGCGCGATCCCCCAGCCAGCCACACAGATGCCGTGTAAATTGACGATGTCGCTCACGATCAGTCTTCCCGTCGTTGCGATCTTCACAATCTTTCGGCTACGATGATATTCCCATGGAAACGTTCTGCCGGTCTCTGGGTTGCGATAGTCGATGAGAGAGTGTTCCCTCTTCAGAAGATCGCTGGGGTGAGCAACTTTCATGTGCTTTGCGAGGTAATCAGGCGCTGCGACTGTGATGACGCGCGTGTCCAGAAGCTTCCTGGCAATCAGGCTGGATGAAGGCAACTCACCCACGTAGAGGGCGATATCAAGACCCTCGCCGACGAGGTCTCCAAGCTTGTCGCTGCTGATGAATTCTACGGAAAGCTCAGGGTAGTCTTCCAGGAAAGCCTTGAGCTGCTTCCCGTCGATGACATGGGCCAGAGTGGGATGCATCTTGACCCTCAGCCTTCCGCGCACCCTGGACTGTTCTTCCACTGCGGAGGTAAAGGCATCCTCAAAACCCTGCAGCAACGGCTCTAGCCGCTCAAATAGCCCGCGCCCGTCGTCGGTTAGCGAAACCGACCGCGTCGTCCGGTCAAGAACGCGGACACCGAGCCGCTTCTCCAGACGTGCAACAGCGCGGCTGGCAACCGATTGAGACAAATCCAGCGACCTGGCTGCATTGGCAAAACTTCCGCATCGGACCACCGCCACGAAGACATTGGAATCGCTCAGGGTTTGCTCGTCGAATCTCATGATTATCGCTTTCAGCGCAATACTACTATGCACCATATGCGCGAACCTCCACAATCCGTCCGAGCGTCATATACCCGTGCTGAGTCTTCGGCTACCGAAGAGGGAATATGGTTGCAGTCACTGGAATCACAGGCAAGGTCGGAAGCCGGGTTGCGCGCGGTCTTCTCGCACAGGGACAATCAGTGCGAGCAGTTGTCAGGAGCCGGGCGAAGGGAGACGAGTGGGCAGCCCTGGGCTGCGATGTATTCGTCACGAGCATCGACGACGCAGAGGCAATGACGGAGGCCTTCCGCGGCGTGGACGGTGTCTTCCTGATGACCCCGCCCAACTACGACCCCGAATCCGGCTTTCCGGATACCCAACGAAATGCTGCGGCTCTCCGCACGGCAATCGAAGAAAGCCGCCCCACAAAGGTCGTCTTCCTATCGACAGTGGGAGCTCAGGTCACAGAGCCGAACCTGCTCAACAACTCCGGGATGACCGAGGCAATGCTTCGCACCGTGCCGGTTCCGGTGGCCTTTCTGCGCGCGGCGTGGTTCATGGAGAATGCCGCCTGGGATATCGAATCCGCGAAGAATGGCGTGGTACACACCTTCCTGCAACCGCTCGATCACCGGATTCCGATGGTGGCAACGGAAGACATTGCCCAAACCGCAGTCGAACTGTTGGGTCAATCATGGAATGGCGTTCGCATCGTTGAGTTGGAAGGGCCAGAGCGTTACTCCTCCAATGACGTGGCTGCTGCGCTTGCGAGCGCACTCCGCACCCCTGTGCGGAACGAAATAGTTCCTCGCTCCACGTGGGAAGAGCTGTTCCGCTCGCAAGGAATGAAGAATCCGCTTCCTCGCATACGCATGGTGGACGGCTTCAATGAAGGCTGGATCGATTTTGAATCACAACAGCATGGTTCACGAAAAGCCGGCACCACACTGCAGGCTGCTCTTCAGGCGCTGGTCTCAGAAAAACAAAGCTAAGCCTGCACTCACGCCACAGCATGCAAGGAACGCAACGATATGAGCCGCATCTTCATCACCGGATCTTCAGACGGACTTGGCCTGATGGCTGCACACCTGTTGGTCGAACAGGGCCACTCCGTCGTCTTACATGCGCGCAATGCCGAGCGCGCTGAAGTAACGCGGCGGAGGCTTCCAGGGGCCGAGGCCGTAGTCACGGGCGACCTTGCCAGCCTGCAACAGATGCGTTTGGTCGCAGATGAGGTCAACGCACTTGGAAGCTTCGACGCCATCACATTCATAACGCAGCAGTCGGCTACCGCGAACCGCACCGCGTCGAGACGGAGGATGGGTTTGCACACGTGTTCGCCGGCGCCGGTTTCGGTGAGTTAGCAAAGCTTGATGAGGTCACTGAAGAACACTTTGACACGACCTTCGATCTCAACGTTCGCGGTACGCTCTTCACCGTCCAGAAGAAACGCTATTTTGACCGCTTCCGCACAACTCTCCGCTTCCCCAGCATGAGCTGCGCAAGCAGTTGATCGACGTATGCTTCGGTCAGTGGAGCCGATTTCATCAGGAGCCGGTAATAAATGGGACCGATCAGGGAGTCGACGAGCAGGTCAGAATCGACCTCCGCATAGAACTCGCCAGCTTGTTTGCCACGTTCAATCTCAGCCACAAGCGCTTCCCGCCTTTGTCCGAGGTGTTTCTCGTATAGGTCGGAGAGGAGACCGGGGTCATTCTGTCCCTCTGCGATGAGATCGGCGAAAACCTTACCAAACATGCCATTGAAGGCGCGCACCAGGCGGTGCATCCGCGCCCGAATCGCCTCCTCCGCTGTCTTGGCTGAGATGGGTTCAGGCTTGGGGACCAGACGTTGCTGGAGGACTGCCATCACGAGAGCTGCCTTCGACGGCCACCACTTGTAGAGGGTAGGTTTGCCCACATTGGCCCTCTCAGCGATGCCTTCCATCGTTAGCTCTCGCACTGACCGCTCCTGCAGAAAGGCATAGACCGCGTCCATCACTGCCTTCTCGGCAGCTTCGGAACGTGGACGACCGCGAGGGCGCGTTTTAGGGGCAGAAATCATTTTCTTCAAATCTCTTGATTCATTTGAAACCAACAGGGTGATGGTGCATCCTATTGACATGATTTACATACCGTAAAGTAAATTAAGTGTTGCGGTGGTTAGAAGAACAAAACGTTGGGTCGATGTTGAGGCGGCCCAACCTCAACCTTATCGGATTCCGCGATCGACATGAATACCGGGAAGCAAAAGTTGGGCGACAGCAAGCACAATCTGCAGGCAAGGAAGAGGTCTTATGAAGTTACTTCGAATTGATTCAAGCGCGCGCGGTACTTCCGTTACCCGCAAACTCACTACCGCGTTTACTGACGCATGGAAAACGCAACATCCAGACGGAAGCGTTATCGAGCGAGATCTTTGCTCATTTCCATTGCCTTTAATCACCGACGAATGGTTGGCAACGTACGGCGATCCCGCCACGCTGACCGTCGCCCAGCGTGAATATCTTTCCGTTTCCGATTCTCTTGTGGCGGAGCTGTCTGACGCGGACACGATCATCATTGGCGCACCGATGTATAACCTGACGGTCAGCGCGCCTCTGAAGGGCTGGATCGACCAGGTAGTACGGGTCGGGAAGACCTTTGCCTATGGACCGACCGGTCCCAAAGGGCTGTTGGGTGGGAAGAAGACAGTAGTGGTCACGGCCCGAGGCGGATCTTACACACTGGACTTCGCAGCTCCCAACTTCGACTTCGAGGAAGCATATCTCCGTCGCATCCTCGGCTTTATTGGTCTGACCGATGTGACATTTATCCATGCGGATTTTCAAATGCGGTCGGAGCAGGGTGGCCCATCCTTGGCTTCTGCGATGGGGCTTGTTGAAAGTGCGGCAGCCGAGCCCCACGCGGTCACGACTGCTTGAACCAGGAAGACGACATTTAATCCCAAAGGAGAAACACAATGGCAACACTACTACCCATCCAACCAAACGAGGCGACCGGCGAAGCCAAAGCCTTGTTTGACGACATATTGCAGCGACTGCCACGGGTGCCGAACATGCTGGCAAGACTCGCACATTCGCCAACAGTCCTTGCTTCTTATCTCGCCTTCACTGAGTCATTCAACAGCCAGTTGCCTGAGCGGTTGCGGGACTTGACCAGCATCACGGTGGCGCAGGTTACGGGCGGCGATTACATTCTGTCATTTGCCCATGCTCTAGCCAAACGCGAAGGCATTAGCGAGGAACAAATGAACGCGGCCCGTCGTGGCGAGTCTTCCGATGGTAAGACGGCCGCCGTGCTGCGATTCGCTGCGAAAGCTGCCCGCTGGCATGGGCGCATTTCTGAAGGCGATCTTGCGGCAGTCCGCGAGGCTGGTTACACCGACGCCGATCTCGTTGCCATCGTTGCTTATATCTCGTTTTCCGTGTTCCGCGTTTATTTCAACCTCATGGCCCAAACAGCCATCGACTTCCCTGTCGTGAAGTCGGCGGATCTAGCGTAGACGCAAAACGGCGGGACTTGAGCGCGAATACGCTCCTTGGCCTTAAGAACTCACTGTACGGAGATGCCTAGGATCTTTGCGTTCGCCGGACATGTCCAGCCAGTTCCTTGAACCGTCCACATTTTTTTGAAGATCGCCAAAAACCTTTTGACAGGAGTTAAACATGACTGCATCCGATCCACATCCAAGAAAGCGCGTAGCAGTCCTCGACACCGAAATGAGCTATGTAGACGTGGGCGAAGGCGAGCCTATCGTTTTCCTGCACGGCAATCCGACGTCCTCGTACCTTTGGCGGAATATTATTCCGCACGTCAGCGACATTGGACGGTGTCTTGCTCCAGACATGATCGGCATGGGGCAATCGGGCAAGTCGCCATACTACTCTTACCGCTTCGTCGATCACATACGCTACCTCGACGCCTGGTTTGACGCCATGAACTTGAGCAACGTCATCCTGGTCATCCATGACTGGGGCTCCGCGCTCGGCTTTAACCGCGCTTTCCGCCATCAGGATCAAATCGCGGCGATTGCTTACATGGAAGCAGTAGTAAGGCCGTTCACGTGGGAGGATTTCGGCCCAGCAGGCGAAGTATTTCGCGCGCTTCGATCGAGCGCAGGCGAACACATCGTTCTGGACCAGAACGCCTTTGTCGAAAAGGTATTGCCGGAGGGGGTTATTCGGTCCCTTAGCGAGGAGGAGATGGCCACCTATCGTGCTCCTTACGCCGAGCGCGAAGCACGGCTGCCGACGTTGATTTGGCCGCGACAGGCCTCTGTCGACGGCGAACCCGAGGATGTGACTTCGATCGTCCGGGCATATTCGGAATGGCTCAGCCAAAGTCAGATTCCGAAACTGTTCATTGCCGCCGAACCCGGAGCGGTTATCACGGCGGGCAGCGCAAACCGGCGGTTCTGCGAGACCTTGAAGAACCAGCAGGAAGTGACCGTCAAAGGCCGGCACTTCGTGCAGGAGGACTCGCCCGACGAAATTGGCATGGCGTTGAGGCGCTTCGTGATAGAGACACGGTCGGGCGTTAAATCTCTCGGTTAACGTCCACGCTTGATGGAAATTTTGCGTTCGCTTGGGTTAGGGCATGGTCCAGCCCAGGCGGCGGGATTTTGAATGTAATCAACCTCTCAAAAAGAAGGAAGACGATGACGACAGCTACGGGAGTTTCGAAAGTTCGCAATATAGTGAGCAACATTCTGATCTTCCTACCGAGCATTGCACTCTTAGGAAGCTCATTCACCAAATTCGCGCATGTTCCTGGGATCGTGGTGCAAATGACGGCGCTGGGCTTTGACGGTCCAAGACTCATGATACTGGCCGTTCTTGAGTTGGCGAGCGCTGCGCTTTTCCTAATGCCCAAAACCCGCCCTTTTGGATTGCTTCTAGTTTCAGCATATCTCGGCGGAGCCATTGCGGCGCAGCTTGGACATGGTCAGCCCCCGGCGCCCCCCGTGGCTCTTCTCGCGTTGATCTGGATAGGCACGTCGCTGAGAAATCGTATCTCGGCCGACGAGGTTTAGGCATGTATCTGTGCCGTCGATAAGGACTGGTAGCTACAAACCGGTTTGTGTCCCCATTTGGATTTCAATTGGCGATATCAGGGCAAAGCACGTTTCCAGACTGGACACACTTGGAAGCGCACATTAGCGATTTATCGTTTATAGAGAAAACAAATTGCTCAAGACATGCGCGCTTCCCCATAGCAGCCATCGCGGAAACGACTGCTAGGAGGCTTTGGATGCCACATCGGAGACAGAATAATCTCCGGCTATTTTGATTTCGAGCCAAGCAGTATGGGATCAGTCTCGATAAGTGTGAGAGATTTCACCATATTCTGGGTTTGGGCTTTGTATTTTCTGAAGTGGGCTGTCTGCAGGTGCGCTTGGTACGCTGCCTGATTGCTGTAGCTTTCAAAGAGCCGGATCTGATTCGGATGGTCTTTCACCGATACGGCGTATAGCGTTAGAACTCCGGGCTCCACTCGAATCGAAGTCTCGATCTCTTCTTTTAGCGCTGCCTTGTACGCCGCAACTTGGTCAGGATAAATTTCCAGTTCTGCGATTCTTACGATGCGCTCCTGGGATGATTCTGAATACCCATGTTGAACCGCGAGAAGGCGCATACGGCTGCGATTGGCAGACTAAGATGGATGATTTGCTTGGTAAACATGCTCTCTCCCTCGATTGACTGCGAGACTGCAATGGACATCATTCCCTATATTTGCGCTGACGCCGCGAACTGCGCGAACCCAATCACCCGAGACTTGCGTTGCCTGTCATGCCATCCGATTTCAGGGCCCGAATGTCCCGAATCGGCGGGAGGCCGAAGCAACGGCTGTACTCACGGCTGAACTGGCTGATGCTTTCGTATCCAACCTCGTAGGCCGCAGTCGTGGCATCCAAGCCGTCCATCAACATCCGCTCTCGCGCAGTCTGAAGCCTGAGCATCTTCTGGTACTGCAATGGACTCATCGACGTCAATGCACGAAATTGGTGATGGAGCGTGGAAACGCCCATTCGCGCTGTATTAGCAAGTTCTTCGACATGAAGAGGTTTGGTGAAATTTGCACGCAGCCAGGAGATGGCTCTTGCAGTTCGCTGCACAAGGTCTCCACTGGTCGCGATAGCCCTTAGGCGGCCAGCCTGCGGAGTCTTGAGCAGGCGATAGATGATTTCGCGCTGGGTCAGCGGGCTAAGGAAAGGAATGTCTTCGGGAGTATCCAGGAGATCGAGCAGCCGATTGCAGGCGCTGAGCAGTCCAACTGTAGTCTCGCCCACTGCCATGCCTTGTCGATGTGGAGCGGTTTCTACATCTAGCAAGTCATCCTGAGTGAGCACCTCTCGAACCATCGGCATGTCAAAACGTAGAAACATAACCAGCAATGGCGTTTTCGCAGAAGCTTCTACGATCTGACTCTGCGCGGGCACGTCGATCGAGGACAAGAGGAATGACGACGAGTCGCAGACGTACTCGGTCTCACCCAGGATGACATGTTTCCGCCCTTGCACGAAGATGCTGAGACTGGGCTCATAGGACGCTCGATAGCAGGGTGTCGGCTCGTCCCGGTGGGAAAGAACGACTCCGGGAACAGCCGTTATATGCGCCGCGCTTCAAGTACCGCCGGGGCGATGGAAACAACACCTTTCGTCTTGGCAAGCATCAAAAGTCTCCCATTTCTAGCCTAGCCCCTTTTGCCACAAATTTAGCTGCCAAACAGAATCAGGCAAACAATCGGCAGTATCAGGTAAGCAAATTAGCGCTCCTTTCACTAGTGTTGAAGATGCCCTCGAAGACGGCGAACAGTGCCGGATCAGAGAAAACGGACACGAGAGGAAGAAAATGAACATTTCATTTGAAGGCAAGGTAGCGCTCGTCACGGGTGCAGCGTCGGGACTCGGATTTGCAACAGCAAAGGCTTTTGCAGAATCGGGGGCTGCCGTGGCTTTGGCGGACGTGAATGAGAAGGAAGTTCAGGCGGCAGCGAAGGAGCTGGCTGACAAAGGCTTCAAGACTCTGGCAATCCGCTGCGACGTCTCAAAGGACGAGGAAGTGGAAGCAATGGTCAAGCAGACGGTTGCGAAGTTCGGCCGCCTGGATATGGCCTACAACAACGCGGGCATTCAGAACGTTCTTGCCGAGACCGCCGATTCGCCCCGCGATGACTATGACCGCGTCATGGGAGTCAACCTGCGTGGCGTCTGGAGCTGCATGAAGTTCGAGTTGCAGGTGATGCGCGAACAAGGCAGCGGCGCGATTGTCAACTGTTCCTCGCTAGGGGGACTCGTAGGCGGCAATCAGCGCGGAACGTATCACGCGGCGAAGCATGGCGTGATTGGTTTCACGAAGAGTGCAGCTCTGGAGTATGCGACCCGCGGCATCCGCGTAAACGACGTTTGCCCCGGCCTGATCCGTACTCCGATGGCCGACAAGATGGAAGCTGGCGGCCAGGGAGAGGCTTTGAAGATGATGCGCGAGATGTTCGTTCCCATGCAGCGCGAAGGCCGTCCTGAAGAGATCGCAAACACCGTGCTGTTCCTGTGCAGCGACGCGGCTAGCTACATCACTGGCCAGTCGATCTCGGTCGATGGTGGCTACGTGATGCGGTAGGAAGGACGCGGAATGGGTCGAATCACCATTAGCGATGTGGCGGCAAAGACTGAAGCTGTGAACGAAGCGCCGGACGACTTTGGACGGCGCTTTCTCATCAAGACTGGTCTGGCGGCGAGCATTCTGACGCTGTGGCAGGCCGAGCCCTCCTGGGCTCTGGAGAACCGAATGTCCAACAACAAGAAACACGACACACTTCCCGCCATCCTGACGATGAATGATGTCAATGCCGTCTCGCCTGCATTGGCTCACTACACCGAAGGCCCGCTCCTCAACGGCTTGTGGAAGCGCCCGAAACTTTCACCGCGCGATCGCAGTGTGGTCACGGTGGCTGCGTTGATCGCTCGCATCCAGGTCATCGAGATGCCATATCATTTCGCGCTTGCGCTCGACAATGGCGTGAAGCCTGCGGAGCTTTCCGAGATCATCACGCATCTGGCGTTCTATGCCAGATGGGCGAATGCGATGTCCGCTGTGGCGATTGCAAAGGACATCTTCCATCAGCAACGTCGGCGCGATGGCGCCCCTGCACGACATCCACGGACTAAAGTCGCACTTGGCAGACGATCCCTCGCGGGTTCAATCATCGGCGGCATTGCCGAAACGCAGGAGGTCATCGACTTCTGCACTGCTCGCAACATTACAGCGGATGTCGAGATGATCAAACCTTCAGAAATCAACACCGCTTACGACCGGGTGGTGAACAAAGATGTTCGCTATCGGTTCGTAATCGACATGGAAGCGAAGGCCTAAGAGTCTTCGCTTGTCTCATTGAAGCCAAGCGATCTAGCAAAGGACATCATGCGAATCTTCAATCTCGCTCGCATCACCCTGTTCGACACTGCACAGGTCTATGGCCCGTTCGTGAACGAGGAACTTGTTGGCGAAGCCCTGGCCCCGGTGCGCGATCAAGTCGTCATCGCAACGAAGTTTGGCTTCCAGTTCGACACGTCTGGCGATCCACATCCTACCGGTTTGAACAGCCACAAGGAGTACATCGAGGAAACGATCGAAGCCTCACTCAAGCGGCTTCGTACTGAGACGATTGATCTGCTGTACCAACATCGTGTCGATCCCGCCGTGCCTATCGAAGAGGTGGCAGGTGCCTCTTGGATTTGTATCTTAGCAACGTTGAAGATCTTCTGCCATTGAGGGTGCAGCATCAATCTCCGGCAACTGCCATCTCATAGTGATTGCGCGGTTGACTGCGGAGTGATTGCGCGAAGGCGGCGAGCTGCGTTTCGATATTAGATTCTGCGTTCCGTCGCTTGACAATATCTTCACGATAGCGACGCAGGAAGTAATCGATCGTCTCGACACGAATACGAATTGAACCCGAGGGTTTGTTTTCGTCCAAGTCCTTGAAGGAGAAGTACGGTGTGCCTGATTGTTCGATGATGCCTTCGATGACTCCGTAGATGGGGGCGTCGTGGCCGCACTTGAAGCTTGAGACTTCGAGCGCTACCAGATTGGGATGGCGAGCGGTGAACTTCGCTGCCCAGACCTTATGGTTGGTACTGGTCGAGTAGCGGTTCTTCCACACATCGCTGATGTCGAGTGGGTGCGTGATCAAGCCAGCGCGAACCTCCTCACCGAAGAGACGGTCAAGCAGGTCGTCATCGAGGGGCAAGGTGCTCTGAGAGAAGACCGGGTAGCCCAGCTTTTGGAACTCATCCATGATCTCGTGGTTGAGGCCAGGGTCGTGGTGATAGACGCGCCCTAGCATCACGATGCCGATACGGTCCTCTCGTTCGAGTTGATCGATCGCCTGGCGTGCTTGTCGACGGATCTCAGATTCGCATTCGTGAAGTGATCTAAAGCCGACGGCGATGGCTCGCTCGTTCTCTTCGCGGGTGAGGCCGAGGACGGGCTCCCAGGTTTTGAACATCTGATCGGCACAGATTTTTTCGTCCTGGAGATTCAGAATTGGATCGAGGTAGAGGACATTGTTCTCGGCGAAGATGTCGCTTTCTTTGGTGAAGGCGGCTTTGACCGTCTCTGGCGTTGCTGTCACAGTCGGGCAGGCGTTTGAACCAGTCAGATTTACAAGATGAGAGTGGAGTACGTCATACATCGGGAACCAGATCGCATGCAGAGGCTTCTTTGCGTGCTTGGCCGCCAGCAGGTTGTAGACGTGTGCGATACCAATCTTCGACGGATAGCAAGGATCGATCGCGCCACGGCTGGCGCCGGCGCGATAGAGCTCCGGAGTGGTGTAGTCAGAGTAGATAATATTTTCGGATTTGAGCCCGAGACTGACGAAATATGCGTTGAAGAATGGGGCATACGTGTAGGTGTTCAAGAGGCGAGGAATGCCTACTCGGAAGTCTTTTCGCTGCATCATTCGAGCGGCCCGTTCCTTTGTGGTCTTCGAGACGAACAGACCCTTGGTTGGCGGTAACGGATCCGAGATGTTTTCGACCTCGCATTGGCGGAAGACGTCATGGGCCGCGATGTCGACGAAGTTGGGGTTGACGGCTTTGATCTCGTCGATATCAGCCTTAATGTCCTTCATCTCATCGAGGTCTTCGACGGTTCCTTTCTCGCAGGTTGCGATGATGAGACGCTGTTCTCCTTTTCGCAGAGGAACCTTGGTCTTGCGGGGTTGAAATTCGACGGGCTTTGGCAGTTCGACGACCTTGCTCGATCCGGGTGCGAGCTGGATCTGAACGAGTGGTTCGATCTTTGCCTTGAAAACGGATGGCGAGGTGTGGCTTCCGCCGGTGCTGCATGAGCCGTGAGATTCGATGGGAGGTAGGTTAGCTTGAATCTGTTCCAGCGAGGGCAGGGTGTTCAGGACTTCTTCAACTTCGGCCGGAGTGGCGGCCCGACCCTCACCGACAGCGTGGGCGTGAGCGTGTTCGGAGTTCTGTTGCCCTGTCACATCCACGTCGATGAAGGTGCGAAGGCAGTTGTTTTTGCAGAAGTAGCAGCGCGTGTCTTCGTTGCGCGTGGTGCGGTAGTGAATGTTGGCGACCGCCTCGAGGCCGCTCTTGCGTGTTTTGCAGGAGCGGGAGTTCGAACGGTTGGGAAACTCACGTACGCTGCGCACAGACGCCCGCCTTATTGCAGCTACGAATCGCGATCTGAATGGGATGGTGGAAGAACAGAGGTTTCGATCCGATTTGTTCTACCGGTTGAACGTGTTCCCAATCTATGTTCCGCCACTCAGGGAGCGAAAGGAAGATATTCCTTTTCTCGTCAGTCACTTTGCTCAGCACTTTGCTCGCAATATGTCTAAGGAGATCAATACGATCTCGACTGAGACGATGAATTCGATGGTTTGCTATCCGTGGCCCGGGAATATTCGTGAACTTCAAAACGTCATCGAACGGGCGGTCATTTTATCGAAGGGGCCTGAACTGCAGGTGCCGCTCGCAGGGCTGAAGACGAAAACTGTCGAGACGAACAGTCAGGCAAACGGTGCGTCTACCTTGGAAGAGATTGAAAGAAAGCATATCTTGTCGGTCCTGGAACAGACTAACTGGGTCTTTGCGGGTCCCAATGGAGCCGCCGCACGACTTGGAATAAAGCGCCCCACGTTGCAATTTCGAATGCAAAAACTAGGAATTTCCCGCCCTAGGAAGCCCTGAAACTACATTTGCGCGAAGAATTGGGATTTGCTGCTATGTGCCAACGATTTGGCATACTGCCAAAGTATCGGCATCTCTCTGCGGAACTGAGGCGGGTTGATTTGATATGAATCGCCTCAACTACCAACATCAATAGACTTTTAGCATTTTAGGTACGCGGATTGCATGGAGTCAGGGGTTACAACTCCCGGCAACACCGAGACTCATGAGGTATGTCAGGACTCCGCCGGCTCCTGGGGCATGCAATCCGGATCGGAGAGTCAGTAGTGTAGTTTGACGGAGGACATACGCCGCCACATCGAATGAATTATAAGGACGAGCAAGATGCTACGTATCTCGATGACCGAGGACATGTTGGAGCAAAGATGGGTGCTTCAAGGTCGACTGACAGCATCGTTTCTGGAGGAGCTCATCGCAAGTTGGCGCGCCATGCAAGATTGTCGGCCGCCTTTGAACTGTATCGTCGATCTTGACGAGGTAACCTGCATCGACAAAGACGGCGAACAGGTACTTCTCATGATGATCAGGGATGGAGCAAGATTCGTAGCAAGCGGCTTGTACACCAAGCATCTGCTAGAATCATTTGCAAATCATATCGAATCTGAAAAGATGTAGGTAAAGACGTCGGAACAACAATCGGTTCCGAGGGCGCTTATTGGAGCGACCAGGCCCTTGTGAATGTAATTTCACCGTTGCAATTCGAATACGGTCATCTTGTTACCGGTATCGACCAGGGCTCGCCCGCGCTGGAGGGTAAGAGTCATGCGATGACTGCCGATGATGACGGTGTAAATGCCGCTCTCGGCGTCGAAGGCTGCCCATGTACCAGTGCCGCCATTCGAGGCGAGTATCTTGCCGTTGGCAAGGAACTTGACGGCTCCAAGCGCGGGTTCGCCCGAAAACATTAACTTCTGGGCGTAGATGCCGACAATAGGGTCAGGACCGGCAGAGGCGTTGCCGAAGGAGACGTTTCCGGTGACGACGATGATGTACGGAGTCGTCTGACGCACGAGTTTGCTATTGACCGGAGAGACGCCTACCAGAACCCGTGTGCGCTGGGTAACGGAACCCTCGTAGACGACGCCCGTGGGGCCGTCCTTATGGGTCATTTGAGATCCGGCAGTCTTGGGATTGAAGACGGCAGCAAAGGAAGGTTTGCTGCCCACGTCGAAGCCTTCCTGCGCACCACTGAAGGTCCAGGCGATGTGGAACTTGCCGGGCTCGGCGTAGAAGTAGTAATAGTGGTCGCCGACAAAGCTGTCGATGAGCGCCTGGTTGTTGCCCTGATGCAAAGGTGCCGGAGCGTCCAGTTTGAGCGATTGGGCAGCGGCCGGGCGCATGTTGAGCAGAGTGCAGGCCAGAACACAGGCGAGAGCAATGCGTGCAAGCAAGGAACGATAACGCATCGGATATGGTTGCATGCGCCAGCCGGAAAAGGTGGTACGGATGTCCGTCAGCACGCGTAACACGCCTTTCGCCCCACAGGTACGCCGTGATTCTGTGTATCTTCTGCGAAAAACTGAACCGCAGCACGGATGTCGCCGCTATTCAGCGCATCATGGTGACGGCGGATGATGGCCGCGTTCCTGGCGGCGAGATCTGCGTGTTCGATCAACTCCTGTCCCGCCTCGACTAAAGATTGAGCCTGAAGCAGACCTCCAGGAATTGCGGGTGTGGCCAGGGTTAGAACTGCACTGCGATCGATCTTCATTGTCGACTCCTGAGTGAGAATCTCTGAGCAGTTACCGTTTTCCGAAGTGATAGGCTGCACCAGCGCTGATCCGAAGGTTGTTTTGGTGGTCATCTGCCTTGTTGTCAAAGGTAGTCACGAAGTAGTCGATCTGCGCAACGCGTAGTGTGATCGCGCGACTTAGGTTGAACTCAACGCCTCCGCCCAGGGTCGAGCCAAAGACCGTCGACGAAGAGGATCCGCCCGAGTTCGCCGGAGCCAGTCCTCCAGTTGCGCGCACTGCGCCAAGCAATATCTGCCCGTAAGGAACAAAACGAGTATGTGGCCTGCGGTAGTAGAAGCGCGGGCCGCCCAGATAGGACGTCAGCGTCAAGTCGAGACCGGTGGCATCTATCTTCGAGGCATGCACGGCTCCCACCTCGATCACCGCGGCGAACTGCGGACCAAAATGATAGGCATACGATCCGCTGCCGCCGTTCATGGAAAAACATCCGCAGCCGCCCGGTGGCGCATTGGTGTGTACGTAGGTGTAATCCAGCGCGATCTCGTTGGATGGCTGAGTCTGCGCCATCAGGTTGACGGACGCAATCGACAGAAGCAACAGGGCTAGAAGTGAACGCATGGTCATAGATCCTCTTTTACTGCACGGTCAGCGTGACGGTGGTGGAGTGGGTGTCCGATCCGCTAGTACCGGTCACGGTGATGGTGTACGTTTTGGCGGTTGATGGCAGCGCGAAGCCGGCACCGCAGCCTACCGTTGACGCCGCGATACCGAGTAAGGCGACGATGCACGCAAGATTCGTGAAGACTCTCCGGCTTTTCATCCCAAGCCGGAATCTCTTGCCCGGCAACACCATCAGCAGGGCTGCAAATATAGGCGCTGTGAAAGGCCATGGTGGAAGGCCATTTCTTCTTGCTGCCTGCTGCGCTGCTGTCTGGACGATCATCGTCGCCTGAGCGCCAGCGCCTCCGGGTGTGACCGAAGCGGGTGAAAAGCTGACAGTCGCTCCCGGCGGAAGACCGTTGGCTGTGAGCGCTACCGCCTGGGCAAAGGTGCCACCCGTCGAAGCGACCGACACGCTATAAGTGGCGCTGCTTCCCGAGACGACGCTTTGGGAAGCTGGCGTCGCGGTTACGGTAAAGTCTGCTGCAGACGCTAGAGCGGCACCCGTGCCGGTCAGGGAACTGGTCTGCGTGCCGACGGCGTCGGTGACAGTGAGTGCCGCGGTGAAGGTTCCGGCAGAAGTGGGCGCAAAGGTGACCGCAATGGTACAGGAGGCGCCGGCGGCGAGCGTCGTGCCGCAGGTGTCGGCTCCCTCCTTGAAGGAGGAGGCGTTTGCTCCAGTGATGCCCACCGAGGAGATCGACAGTGCTGCGTTGCCTGCATTGGCGAGCGTGAAGGTCTGGGCTGCACTGCTGCTTCCAGTTGTGACGCTATTGAAGTTCGCAGAGGCTGCGGTGAGTGCGGCCTGCGGAGCTGTTGTGACAGAGGCGACGCCCGTCCCAGTCAGCGCTGCGGTCTGCGTTCCCACTTGATCGACGATGGTGAGAGTCGCCGAGGATGGGCCTGCGGTGGTAGGCGAGAAGACGATGAGGATCTGGCAGGTACTTCCTGGCGGCAGTGCGGGTAGGTCGCGTGGGCTCGATCCGCCGCGTTTAGTCGCTCGGCTACGCGCCGGTCTTGCGGCTTCTGTGCCGCCGGTGGCACAGCTGTCGTTGACTACTATGAAGCTGTCCGGATTCGCACCGCCGAGTGAGAGCGATGTAATGGCCAGCGCTGCGTTGCCTGTATTCGAGAGCGTGAAGGTTTGCGCGGAGCTTGCGGCGCCTGTCGTTATGCTGCCGAAGTCGGCGGTTGTGGGGGACAGTGACGCCTGCGGGGCAGAGGTTGTTACGGCATTGCCGTTTCCGGAGAGGACTACGGTCAAGGGTGATGCAGGATTGTCGAGGTCATGAATCGAGTAGGTGGAGGTGAGTGCGCCCGCGCTCTGCGGCGTGAAGGTGAAGGTGACGGTGCAGGTGCCTCCGTTGGGCTGGATGATGCCGCAGTTGTTCGTCGTCTGGGTGAAGTCAACCGCGTCCGTCAGCGATCCACTGCTGAGATAGATTGACTTGCCGGTGTTGTTGGTGATGATAGAGGTAAGTGCCGAGCTGGTGCTGCCCACGAGAATCGCTGGAAATGTCTGCGTTGTGGGTGCGATGGCAAGCGTTCCGTTGGTCGGGGGAACGGTTGCGTCGCCGAATAGATCGATCGTCTGTGTGGCATAGGGGCTGGGCGCATTCAGACTGTTGTCCGTCAGCGCAATCGAACCGGTGATTTGGCCGTTACCATTGACTGGTTCGAATTCCACTGTGAGTCCGCAGCTGCTTCCTTGTGCCAACATCCCGGCTGAAGAAGATGGCACTACAGAGGGGCACTGCCCGTCGTTGCCGGTGAAGAACGTGAAGCCCGCGGAGACACTTGCATTTGACCCGGTCGCAGGCGACGGCAGAGCCAATGGCGCGTTGCCGATGTTTGAGACGACCACCCCTAGCGGACCGTCAGTCGTGTCGGTCGAACCGACGAGAGTGGGCGTGGGAAAGTTCAACCCAGCTCTGGTGACATTCACCGTGCGTACCAGATTGTTCTTCGTGTCGGCGACGTAGAGATTGCCCTCGCCATCTAAGGCAACCTTCTGCGGGCCGTTCAAAGAGGCCTGCGTTGCTGGCACGCCGGAAGAGCTTATCGTGCCACCGCCAGCGACGGTAGTGATGGTTTCAGTGGCCTGGTCCACTTTTCGAATGCGGCTGTTGCTGAAGTCTGCAATATATAGATCGCCGGCAGGGTCCACTGCAACGCCCATCGGCCAATTCAACTGCGCGCTGGTTGCAGGCCCGCCGTCGCCTGCGAAGCCGCCGCCGAGTGCGTTGTTGCCTGCAACGGTGTGAATGATGCCGTCCGTCGTTACTTCGCGTACAACGTGGTGCCCGGAATCCCCGATGAACAGATCGCCCGCAGCATCCACGGTGATGGAATCGTAGGACGCGTAAACGCCCGAACAACAGAGAGCCAGGTTCGCCTGGGTAGCCGGCCCACCATCACCGTTGTAGGCAGGGGAGCCTTGACCGATACTCGCTAGATTCCCCGCAACCGTCGTAATGATGCCCGCAGTATCCACCTTGCGGATCAAATTATTGTCTTGATCCTCTATATATAGATTGCCCTGCAAGTCGAGCGCGAGCCCCTCTGGACGGTTCAGGCTCGCCGCTGTGGCCGGCCCATTGTCTCCGCTGTAGCCTTCGGTTCCATTGCCCGCGACGCTGGTGAGTATCTGCGTGGTGGCATCTATCCTCAAGACCTGCTCAGCAGTCTCAACTGCGAAATAAACGTTCCCCGCCGGATCGACAACCACGTCGGCGGGACGATCAAACGTTGCACTAGTCGCAGGACCGCCCACGCCGCTCAAGCCACCGGCACCCGTCCCGGCGATCACAGTGATGTTGCCGCTCGTATCGATTTTGCTGACGGTGTTGCTATAGAACGAGGCGATATAGACGTTCCCCGCGAAGTCCACTGCCCCCGCGGATGGATTGCAAGTTGGCCCAAGCAGAGCGGGTCCGCTGTAGGCATTGCAGTTTGGCGCATTGACCTCCCCAGCCAGCGTTAGCAGGAGTCCGGGTGTCAGCACTGCAAGCGGAGCGACACCCAGGCCGTTCAAGCCGATATTGATCTTGCCGGCGCTGGTGACTGCCTGCAGCGGCACGGCACGCTGGCCGGGATATGCAGGACTGAAAGTGATTGGTACAGTGCAGATGGTCCCCGCTGCATTCGAGGTTGTACCGTCTACGGCGCAGCCGGTGACCGTGCCGACCGTGTACTCCTGCTTGTTTCCCTGCGAGACAGGCACGGTGAAGCTGGTGATGGTCTCGGCGGAGGTCGTCTTCAGAAGAATATTCTGCGGTGCGCTGCTGCTGGAGACATTCGTTGCAGGTAAGGCGATCGGGCCGTTCACCGCAACCAACTGGGCATGCAATGGCTTCCATGACAACAGGAGCATGACCATCAGCCCGAGAAGCGGCAAAGGTTTCCATGCTTTCGTTATGCTGTAACGGAGAGAACGGGAGTACTGGCGAAGTATGCAGCGCGAGACCAACTGCGAGATTCCTTGGATTGGCGATAGCATCAGAATTTCTCCTTGAGTTCTTCAAATGACCTTTGGCAGATCCGTAGCTGACCGGCTGGTGAAACCTGCAGGTGCAGGCCGGATTGCTCGAGCGCGCGGTGGATGCGATCTATGTTGGTAGGGCCCTCTTCGTCCACCCGCGCAACGATGGTGATCCAGGGACTACCGCAGGTGGGACAAACCGTCGGGGTGTCCACCGCAGCATCCCGTTCGCTATCCTGAACGTGGAGCGTTGAACCCATAACCGCGATGGTTACTTCACGGTGCTGGAACTCAATCGAGAGTCGCTTCGTTCTTTTCATGGCGTCCTTGGTGAAGCGCGATGCAGCGGGATTATCGTTTCCGAGCTTGGGAGTCATCATTGCTATACTTGGCTCGTTCGGATTCCGTTAGAGATAGTCCGAGTCCGCTTCCCTCCGGCCCAATCAGTTCTCCCACGGCTGGCGAATGGCGTCCTCAAGTCCGGCTCAATCGATTCTCAATTAAGGATCAATCGATTTATGTCCTTCATTGCGAATGGTTTAATCAAATTTGAAGAATATGAAATTGATCGCGCCCGATGGCAGTTGAGCTGGCGTGATGAAACCCTGCCGCTCAATCGGAAGACCTTCGACCTGCTTCTTTACCCGGTGGACCATGCCGACCGGGTGGTGGGGAAGGACGAGTTGCTGCGTACGCTCTGGCCGGAGTCGTTCGTTGAAGAGAGCAACCTGACTCAACACATCTTCCTGCTCCGTAAGGCGCTCTCCCGGCACGGCTCTGGAACAAAGATCATCGAGACCGTGCCCGGACGCGGCTACCGCTTTACCGCCATCGTCACGGAGAAGCCTCTCGTTGATCGCATGGTTATCAGCGCCAGCGAGTCCATTACTCGCATCACCCTTGAAGAGGAAGAGGAAGACACATCGCGGCCGGCTTCCCAAGGGCATGAAGTCATTCAGCCACTGCTGCCGTCGCCATCCAGAATGCGTCGACGCTATTGGATAACCGGGGGATCTGTTGCCGTGGTAGCGCTTTGCGTAGCCTGCTGGTTCGGCTGGCAGCGCTGGCTGGATCATGCGAGTGGCTCGCCGGTGGACGTCGTCCTCATCGCGATGGATGGAACAACTGGAGACGCGGTTCTTGATCGCGCTCTTGTAGACGCGTTGCGCATGGACTTGGCGCAGAGCCCATTTGTGACAGTGGTCTCCTCGTCCAAGGTCCGCGACACTTTGACGCAGATGATGCATAAGCCAGACGACCCGATGACCCCGGCGATGTTTAGGGAAGTCTGCGAGAGAACAAACAGTCAGGCCGTTCTATACGGAACTATAGCCAGGGTCGGGCAGCATTTTCTACTCACCGAAGAGGCTGTTAGTTGCGTCAACGAGGCCATTTTGGCAGAAGCAAAGCAGGAGGCCGTCA
>Ga0302227_10000294_pt1 | contig 48989 bp, 44 predicted proteins | sample II_Palsa_N1_1_FD_193525 | JGI IMG/M metagenome (GOLD analysis project Ga0302227, IMG submission 193525) | Peat permafrost microbial communities from Stordalen Mire near Abisko, Sweden - II_Palsa_N1_1 | ecosystem: Environmental > Terrestrial > Soil > Palsa > Peat permafrost | place: Sweden... | reverse complement strand
TGCGGAACTTAATCCCCATCGAAAAATTAGTCTTATTAAATCAGAGTAATCCTAAACATTAGGAATCGCTCTTGTGGCACCTTTTTTTGAAAAAATGTCAAAAGGAGACAATACTATGTTCAACGCCCCAGCAGCAGAAAAAACAAATCGCGATCCCGTAATCAAAGCGACGTACTGGTTCGCGACCATCGGCTCACTCACAGAACTCGGTGGACGCGTTACCGAGGCGAGCAGCGGCCTAAAGATTGCAGGACTAGCCGTGGCGCGTGTAAATGATGTGGTGACCTACGACGACGGGAGTGAGGCCGCCATTTTAGACGGCGCGGGTTACGCCGCGGTTTCAGGCGACAAACCGTTCGCACTGGTCGGCAGCCGTCTCAGCAATGGCGACCGTATTATCGAATCACTGCAACACGTGCAAGGCGTTACGGAATATCACGGCAGGCCCATCGACGGGCTATTCGATCCCGCTTATGTCCCGCCGCCGCGCAAATCGAGTTACCGCCTGGCTGTGCGCGGCGCAACCACCGCACGCGGTGGCGTGCTGCGCGAACCATCCAGCACAATGGTGATCAATCTTGGCCTAGGCAATGCCGGCGCAATCGGCGACCTTATTCATTACCGGGACGGCTCGACGGCCCGTATCGTCAGCGGGCTGGGGCTCGCAGAGCACCATGACTACCGGCCGCTTGCCTTTGTGGGTAGTGAGTTGGACAACGGCGATACTCTTACCGATAGTCCGGAACGCGAAGGACGTGCCTCATCCACGGTCTTTACCATCGTAAAACACCCCGCTGCTTTTGACTGACGCGAGGCTCAGATGATTAGATATTATCTCGCGAAAGGTGATAAGGCAGGAAATGCCGTAATTGTTGAGGGATTGTCGAGCACCGTCTATCAAGGTGAAGACGGCCGAACCGTCGAGTTGGCGACTGTCTATATGCAAACTTACTGTCACACCTGCAACAAGACAGGCTTTATCTCCCCGTCCGGTCCACGCCTTGCCGGCACGGCGCCGAACGGTCAACCACCGGCGTTGAGCGGCGATGTCAATATGTGCGACTGCAAACCAGCGCCTGTATTCCTTGCGGTTCGTCATATGCAACAAACCATCACCGATGCGGATATTGAGCGCATGAACGCTTCCTTCAAGCGCTCAGGTTCGCCTGCAGCGAAAGACGATCGCAATTCCAACCATTGGATCGGGTTTGTGCTGCGCGACCCGAACAACTGCAAAGGGCTGCGTTGTGCAGCACATTTCGACGACAGCTCGGTCGAATATGGCGTTTTCGACTCGAATAACGCCGTTCGCTTTGAAAGGGCGAACGGCAGCGGGTGTAGCCGAGTGGAACTTTTGTATGACGATACGACTAAGTCGTCAACACCCATAGCGGAATCCTTACTGTACGTAATACATGGGAATACTCGACCGGCGCTTAATAACTCATGGTGGAAGAAGGCATTCGCATGGCTCAACTCGTAGAGAAAGGAAACCGCACCATCATCGGCGGTTATGTGCTTGGTGCGTTCGGCAATATTTGACGATGAGCATCGCTTGCCGTGGAAAGACAATCTCACGAGTTGCGAGAATTACAACGACACCTCCCTATTTTCAGCACAGTCAGCACTGTCTTGGAAGATCAATCAATAGTCAAACACCGTGACAGAGTGTTGTGTTCATGCAGAAAAAACTATGTTCTTCGGATGCGATGATCTTTATAAGCACCGAGGTAGCCCAATATGCGATATCCAAGAAACAGCTTTCAACCAACGAGACTTTAGTCAGCAATTTTTTCTATTTTATAAAATTCGTGCGGAACGAATTGGGTAAAGGTAAAGAGATGACAATGATGTTATCTATTTCAATCGTTCGAACAATAGTGTTTGCGTAAAGTAAAAATTTTCTTAATGTTGCTCCAACACTAAGATGTTCAGCATCTGACGCGTTATTGAATATAATTCGAGGTGAAAAATGAGTGATACGATCTCTACTTCGTATGAAAGTAAATACAACACCAATATGGAACACCCACTTGACGGCACCCAAATATTAGCAGCCGCCAAAAATTCATTCGAAAGCGCTGCAATTAAATTCTCCATTGATGCGATTTCAGACGCAAATATTCGTGTTCGATATATTAATGGTATTAAGCGAATGAGTCAAATGATTCAGTCAGAAGTTGACTCCGGAAAAATATCAGTTAGAGATGGCGCAAATTTTTTCAATGAAATGCGTAATCAAATTTTATTAGAAACCAGAAAAATTTCATCCCCTCAAGCAAAAGCCTATGCCGAGCTAAAAAAGCCAAATGGCCTAAATTTATCCGAGTCACTCGACAAATACTCTGTAAGATTGTTTAAAAAGCCTTTTTCAGAATTAACTGAATCGGAAAAAGACAAAGCTAGTTATGCCGTTATAGAATCGTCTAGTCGAAATCAGATTTCAATTTCGACGGCGACCCAACGACTAAGAATTGCTGGGAAAGTTGGAATTTTGATTACTGCGGCTATCGCCGTTCACACCATTTTGACGGCAAATGATAAGCTTTCGGAAGCGGCGCGGCAGGGAACCGTTATACAAGGTGGAGTGTTGGGTGCTTATCTTGCTGGCTTGGCTGTTAGCTCGATTTGTGGGCCAGGCGCTCCATTTTGTGCCATTGCCGTTGTAATAATTGGTACCACGGCAAGTTCAGTCGTTACGGAATCGGCGCTCGACATCTACACAGACGAAATCAAGGAATTTAGGACATGGGGAATCCGATAAGTCAAACTGACCGAGAATTCATATGGATATCTCTTGCAGACGCCTTTTCCAATGGAGAAATAAATAATCATTCAGAAATAAATGATTTAAAAAAATTCAATCGATCTGAAATAAAAAATATTTTTTTAGAGAGGTATCAATCGCCTGCGGTCACAATCTACTGGTAGTTACGCCCATCTTCTGGGATGGATTTGATCAAGAATGGGTAAAAAATGAAATAAAAAATATCCTATATCGAAAAAACAAATCTTTTCCATATAGGATTTTTTACGAATTAAAAATTATATTTTTTCGATTATTTTTCAGAAACATTTGGCGCGATGTCGACAATAAACTAAACTCCCCCTAGATAATCCTTAAAAAATTCAATTAATAAATAATTATTACATGCAAAGCATCACATCCTTCTCATTTATATATTTCAATGAATTTATTTTTATAAATTTTATCAATCCTGACACAAACCTGAACCACTTGTTATAATTTCGGCAGAGGCGATTATTTTTCAGGAAAATCAAGATGAATTCGATTTATGTCATTTTTATTGCTTCAGCCGTTGCATTCTTGGCGCCTGTATTGGTGTTATTTTTATAGTTCACACGTGCCCTTTTACCTCACAAAAAATGTCTATAAGCAACACCGATCGCGAACTCATATGGGAAGCATTCTCTGAATGCTTCGCTGGCGAAGCGACCGATTACGACTACGAGCTGAGAAATATTAAAAATTTTCCGATTAATCTGTTGAAATTTGTTTTTTTCAATGAGGTTGCGCCTGTGTGCGGGAAAAATTTACTATTTTCCATACCTGTTGTTTGGACCGGATTTGACCAAAATTGGGTGCGGCGCGAAATAAATGAAATGCTTACGTTAAAAAAAGTATCTTTTTTTTATCGTATTTGTTATCAATTCAAAACAATAATATGCCACTATTACTTTATTGATTTATGGCATGAAATTGAAAAATCAATTTCAAAAAAAACTGAATAACCGAAAATTTCGATGATCAAAATTAGCGAATTCGATAAGCTACGTCGCCCAAGCTAAGCCGCAAACGCTACCTCCTCAGCATCCGCTTCCACCTCGCCGCCCTCCAGCCGCCGCCTCAGAAAAACCAAACCCCGCCGTATCCAGGACTTGACCGTGCCGGCGGGCACCGCCAGGGTCGTCGCGATTTCCGCGTGCGATTGCCCGCGAAAATAAGCCAGTGCAATCGCTTGGCGTTGCATCGGATTCAGTTGCTGCAAGCAACTGGTCAAGCGCACCGCATCCAGTGAAAGTTGCAATGCGCCATCCGACGCCGCGCGTTCCGCCGCGACGTCACAATCAAACTCGAATCCGTCGCACAATTCTTCCGTGTAACGCGACTGGCGCAGCAGATCGAAGGCCTGATTGCGCACAATGGTCGACATCCATGCCATGGCAGGCGAACGCAGGGGGTCGTAGGCATCGGCAAAACGCCATATTTTGACGAAACTATCTTGCAGCACGTCCTCGGCCCACTCGTGCTTGCGCGTGATGCGCACCGCCAAGCCGAATAAATTGGGGGCCGCAAGCCGGTACAAATCGTGGAACGCTGCCGCGTCGCTACGCGACACGCGCCCGAGCAAATCAGCGAGGTGCCGACGTTGAGCCTCGGCAGGGAGAGCGGCATGATCAACATCGACACCCATCTGCTGCATCGTGATCCAGATTGTTGTCATTGAACCGCTCCTTTTTCTTGCCGTCACCGACCCGCCATATCGAGCAGCATCGCGCTCTATCGCGCAAGCCGGTTTCGCCCCGGCCCAAAGTCGGGCGCGATTCAGTTAGCGCCGCCCGGGCCAGTCCAACCCTCTTCACGCGCAATGTGCGCCAGTGCCGACTCGAACATGGCCAGCGCCCGATTGGCTACATCGCCCAGATGCCGATGCAGCAAAGCATCTTCCAGCGTGCGCGAACCGCAGTCGTCGCTATATTTTTCGAAAGAAGACAGTTGCATGACCAACTCGGTGAGATGGCGCGGGCATTCGCAAGCGATGGTTGAAGAACTTGAGGCCATCTGTTCCAGCTCCTGATCGCTGAAGCGTCGGGCGGCACGCGAGCGCATCACTTCCGGCCCGGCCACTTCATACCCCTGCATGGCTCGATACAAATCGTTCAATACCTGGCGCAAAGCGATACGCCCACCCGGTTCGCGGTAAAGCCGCACACCGGCGAGCCGCAGCAGTTCCGTCGCCCGCCCGGTGCCGAACGCATACACCACGGAGATCACCTTGGCTTGGCATGCCTCGCCCAGCGCCAATATTTGCGCGGCAATGTCGTCATGCAAGGCCGGCAGCGAGAGCAGCAAGGCATCGACCGGCGGCGGCGGAAGGCTCAAAGTTGCCTGATCCAAGTCGACGAACTCGCTCACTTCGCGCACGCCGAAATCCGGCAAGTGCAAACCTTCCGCCACGAGATGCCGGGCCAGCGCCGCGCCCACCAGACCCAGCGTGAAATCCGGCGACTGACTCGAGTCAGCGGCTGACGGCGATGTTTCGCGCTCAGAACGGCTGAGCGCGAGCTGCTCAAGCTGCGCTTGATCCAGCCTGGCAATCGAACCGATCGAATGACCGCGCTTAACCAGGGTTTTTAGCAGTACCAGACGCTGCACATCCTCCGCGGAATAAAGCCGTTGCCCCGAGGCGCTCTTCGACGGCGCGATGACACCATAGCGGCGCTCCCAAATGCGCAAGGTGGTCACCGGCATCTTGGCCAGGCGCGCGGCATCGCCGCTTCTGTAACGCTGTGCCGCCGTCCCGTCTTTTATCGAAGTCACTGTCGCGCTCGCTGTTTCATTTCATTTCGGGATCATAATGCATAACTGAGACAGTGTGAATCGCTTTATTGAGTCAAATAAAATATTGAAACGAATTTTCCGATACAGTTATCTAAATAAAGTAAAATTTCCTTTAACATCGAGTCGCCGCCCGCCCCCGATCAACTAAGCTGCTTCGGGGGGGATGCCGCACAAATGGAACCGGTGAGCCGCCGGTCAAGATCCGGGATTGCGCGCCGCCGGCACCTCGCGCCCTCATATTGGGACCCTCTGACAACCTTGAAAGCCCGTCCCCACATTGCCGTCGTCGGCGCAGGCATGGCCGGCCTGTCGTGTGCCACCACCTTGCAGCAGGCAGGCTACCGCGTCAGCCTATTCGACAAGAGCCGCAGCGCAGGCGGGCGCATGAGCACGCGCCGCGACGGCTCCTGGCAATGGGATCACGGCGCCCAGTATTTCACCGCCCGCCATCCGGCTTTTCGCACCGAGCTGCGGCGCTGGCAAGACGCGGGGGTGGCGGCCGCATGGCCGGTGCAAGTTGCGGTTCTGCAGCGGACCGACGAGATCGACACGCCTGGTAATAGCGCAGGTTTGGCGCTACGCCGACACGACGCCCGGAGGCTCCAACGCGCACATGACGTGGCGCGATAATCCCGGATTGGGCGTGTGCGGCGACTGGTTGCACGGAGGCAAAGTTGAAGGGGCCTGGCTTAGCGGACGCGCGCTGGAACAACAGATACACCGATCCCTGGTCTTGGGCTAGGCGGCCCGCGGCATCCATGCGGCGCAATCCGGCGTGACTACACGGTACGGACTGATGGCTGGACCAGGGACGCATCCGGCCAGAGACGACGCAAGCGCGTCTTACGTGGAACTCATTCCCATTCCGGCCGCAACACATGCTGTAAATTATCGATCACATGTTGCCCTTCGCTCGTCAGGCGCAGGCGTTCGACTTCATGATCGCTCTGGGGCGAGTGCAAGGTGGCCAGCCCCGCATCAATCGCCGCGGCAAAACCGGCATCGGCAATTTGACCGGCTTCCAGCGCATCGAACGCAAAACGCAGTCCAAACAGCGCCTCCGGACGGCTCAGGCCGCTTTCGTCACCGTTTGCCACCAAACATAAGATGAGTGCCGCCGCCGGGGCGAGCGGGCGGCGCAAAGCGTCGGAGACTGCGGTATCGTCGCTGAAAAATAGGCAGGTCAGTGTTTCGATGGCCGTTTCCGCCGACAGATAAGGGCTATTTCCTGGCATGGGCGGTCGCTTGCTAAGTTCGAGAGTTACTCGCGATAACGACACGGGGCATTGAAACTTGATGGCCGATACGCGGCGGGTACCTTACCCGATCTTACAAAGCATCGATTTGCCTGGTGCCCGCAGCACCCGCGATCGGCCGCCTGGTTCGACATGGGGCGGCGTGTCACATCGCTCTGTTATAGTCTCTACCAACATCACTAACTCGACATCTCGCGTGGAATCGTTGCCTTTGTGGGCCCAGTTGGGCGCCATCGTCCTGCTGCTCGTTCTATCAGGCTTTTTTTCCATTTCGGAAACTGCCATGATGGCGCTCAACCGCCATCGTCTCAAGCACCTTGTGAAACAAGGTGTATTGGGTGCGCGCACCACCCAGGCATTGCTGGGGCAAACGGATCGTTTGCTCAGCGTGATCCTGATCGGCAATAATTTATTCAATACCATCATTCCGGTATTGACCACCGCTATCGCCCTGCGCACCTTCGGCAACAACAATCTGGTGCTGTCGATCACCACCGGCTTCGTGGCATTCCTGATTATTGTTTTCAGCGAAATCACGCCCAAGATCGTCGGCGCGACCTTCCCCGAAAAAATCGCCCTGCCCGCCAGCCTGATCATCAAGCCGCTGATGCGAGCGGCAACGCCATTGGTCTGGGCGGTCAATTTACTCGCGTCGAGTATCCTGCGCCTGCTGCATATCAATACCCGCGATGCTCAGGAAGAGCGTTTGTCGACGGACGAGTTGCGCACCATCGTGCTTGAGTCGGGCAGCTTTATGCCGAAGAAGCACCGCAGCATCCTGCTCAATCTGTTCGACCTCGAAAATATTTCGGTGGATGACGTGATGGTGCCCCGCCCACGCATCGAAGCGCTGGATTTCGACGCGCCGTTCGAGCGCATCGTGCAACAGTTGGAAACCTGTTACCACAATAAATTGCTGGTGTTCCAGGGCGACATCGACCGGGTGCTGGGGGTGCTGCATGTGCGCAAGACGCTAGCGGCACTGCACAATCAGGAATTTGGACGGGAGACCTTGCGCGAGTTGCTGACCGAACCGTATTTCGTTCCCAGCGGCACCCCGGTATTCCAGCAGCTCCAATATTTCCAGGAGAACCGCCAGCGTATCGGCTTGATCGTCAATGAATATGGCGAGGTGCAAGGCCTGGTCACACCCGAAGATATTATCGAAGAGCTGATCGGCGAATTCACCACCACCATGCCGCGCTCGGCCAATACAGTTGCCGGGTGGAATGACGCGGGCGAATGCATTGTGGCCGGCAGCATGCCCTTGCGCGAACTAAACCGCTGGCTCAATATCCGTCTGCCGACGGACGGCCCCAAGACCTTGAACGGCTTGATCCTGGAAATCTTGCAGGAAATCCCGGAAGGCGACGTCAGCGTGCAAATCGACGGCCTGCGCATGGAAGTCATGCAAATCGATAACCAGGCGATCAAAACCGTCAAATTGTTTCGCGATCTGGCGCCTTGAATTGCGACCCTGAACCGCAACGCTGAATTGCGACCCCGAATTGCGCCCCTGAATTCGCCCCTAAACCGCGACCTTGAAATTTGACCGGCGTCGCCGCGCACGCCTGATTTTTTTTGCCTGATTGCGCTCCGACCTGGCGCGGCCCGACCTGAATCCTTGACCATTCAGCCAATGCGCCGATTGGTCGAGTATCGACGCGACTCACCGTGCGCGACCATAGTCCGACGATCATCACGGACAGCCCGGCGCGCAAGTCGAGCTGTAACTCTATGGCAAACTCTAGCGCGACCTCTCTTGCCGCATTGCCGGCGCTGCCACTGCCCGCCCCCCGCTTCGGCCATCCGGGCGCAGCGCCCGGCGCCGCCACGCTGATCCAGCGTGCCGAACGGGTCGGCCTGGCGGAACACCATGCCGATACACCCGCCGTCAAATTATTGCGCGACACCTTGCTGGATGCGGCGGCACGCGGCGCATCGGATATCCATCTCGAACCCGCCGAGCGCGACTGGCGCATCAGGTTGCGCATCGACGGCATGCTGCATGAAGTCAGCCGGCCGCCCACTCACCTGCACGACGCGCTGGTGACACGAATCAAGGTACTCGCCCGGCTCGATATCGCGGAACGGCGCACGCCGCAAGACGGCCGGCTGCGACTGCCGCTCGCGCTCGGGCGGGTCGAGGAATACCGGGTCAATTCGCTGCCGACGCTGTATGGCGAAAAACTGGTATTGCGCCGGCTCGACGCCCAGCCGACGCGACTGAGCCTCGAGGCCCTGGGCTTAAGCGAACTGCAGCAGGCAACGCTGAGCGCGGCACTGACGGCACCGCATGGGATGCTGCTGGTCACGGGGCCGACCGGCAGCGGTAAAACGGTATCGCTTTACTGCTTTTTGCAAATGCTGAATGCAGTTTCGCTTAACCTGTGCTCGGTGGAAGACCCGGTCGAAATTCAACTTGCCGGGGTCAACCAGGTCAGCGTTCGCGACAAAGCCGGGCTGACTTTCGCCAGCGTGCTGAGAGCATTTCTGCGACAGGACCCCGACGTGATCATGGTCGGCGAAATTCGCGACCCGGAAACCGCCGACGTGGCGGTAAAAGCAGCACAGACCGGGCACCGTGTGTTATCGACCTTGCACACCAATGACGCACCGGCAACCCTGGCACGTTTGCTCGATATCGGTGTCGCCCCGTTCAACCTGGCGTCGGCGGTGCGCTTGATCACGGCACAACGGCTGCTGCGCAAGCTGTGCCCGTCGTGCCGTGTGGCCGGCACCCTCAGCCGCCAGGAATTGCTCGCGGCGGGTTTTGCCGCGGAAGAGTCGGGCCGCGACTGGGCGGCTTTTACCCCGGGCGGATGTGCTGCTTGCCACGGCATCGGCTACCGGGGTCGAATCGGTATTCATCAGGTGATGCCGATTTCCGGGGCCATGCGCGAGATTATCGTCGCGCGCGGCAGCGCGCGGGCATTGGCGCGCCAAGCCCGCAACGAGGGGGTTCTGAGCTTGCGCGACGCGGCGCTCGCCAGCGTCCGAGCCGGGACCACCAGCCTGGCGGAAGCGCTGGCCGCAACCGAGGCGCCGGATGCATCCTAGCGTCTGTGCCGAACCGCTGCGGGAATTCAAATTCGCCTGGCACGGCGTAGCCGCCAATGGCAAGTTACAGCGCGGTACCGTGGTCGCGCAGAACCTCGCCGCGGCACAACGGACCTTACGCGACAGCAACATTGTCGCCCTGCGCATCGAGCCGCGCGGCCGCGCTCCACAGCCCAGGCTGAGCGCCCCTCAGGTCACGCAATTCTCGCGGCAACTGGCAGGCTTGCTGCACGCAGGGCTGCCTTTGCTGCAGGCATTGGAGTTGATCGCCGGCAGCCATACCCAAGCCGCGGTAAAACGCCTTGTCGGCACAATCGCCGCCGACATTGCTCGCGGCATACGTTTTTCAGCGGCCTTGAGTCGATATCCCAAGAGTTTCGGCACACTGTATTGCCAGTTGCTGCAATTGGGCGAAGCCAGCGGCGCCCTCACCACCGTGCTGACACGGCTCGCCGACGAACGGGAGCGCGTCGCCGCGCAGCAGGCGAAATTGCGGGCCGCGTTGACTTATCCACTGTGTGTTTTGCTGTTTGCGGTCGCACTTACCGCCGCGCTCATGGTGTTTGTGGTGCCGGCTTTCCAACAAATTTTCGCCGGCGTAGGTGCTCAATTGCCTGCTCCGACCCGTATCGTCCTGGCCATTTCCGCCATTGCCAGCCGCTACGCGATACCAGGCGCCGCCGGCGTATTGGCAGGCGCGGTTCTATTTCAGGCCGGCCTGCGCCGCTACAGCAGTTGGCGCGATTGGCTGGACCGGCAAGCGTTGAAACCGCCGGTCATCGGCACCTTGTTCACTCAGCTTGCAGTGGCGCGCTGGAGCCGCGCACTGGCCACCTTGCTGCAAGCGGGCACGCCGCTCGCTGACGCCTTCGATACGCTGCGCGAAGCAAGCGGCAATCGCGTCTTCGATGCCGCAACCCGCCAGATCGGCATCCAGGTGAGGCAGGGGCAACGCCTCGCCGCGGCGATGGCGAGCTGCCGCTGTTTTCCCGGGGCGGTGGTGCAAGCCATTGCGGTTGCCGAAGAAACGGGAGCCCTGGCCGTGATGCTGGCCGATCTGGCGGCACTGCACGAGCGGCAGGTCGAGGAATGCATCGCCAAATTATCCAGCTTGGCCGAACCGGTGATGATTATCGTCCTGGGGATGCTGGTGGGGGGCTTGGTGGTGGCGATGTACCTGCCGATAATTCAGTTGGGCAATGCCATTTGACGGCGGATCAAGTCAAGCGCACGCAAGCGCCGCCCTTGACTCACCATGAACACCTGCGCATCGAAAACGGATCAAGCCCAGGTTATGATTCGGCGAGAGTCGCGTTTTTAAGAACGGGTCGGCCCTGGCTGATCCCACGTATTAATGCACCACGTCGAGCTGTATCCTGAGCCCTGTATTCTTGAGTCCCGCATCTTGAGCCCCTTATGTCCGGCATGCCATTGTTATACCCCCCCTCCGCACCCTTGATGCACAACAATTTTGTCGTCGTGCTGGCGTTGCTGACCCCGGCCGAGCGCTTCGGCCTGGCTGCCGTCATCGGTTTAATCATCGGCAGCTTCCTCAGTGTGGTGGTCTATCGCACGCCGATCATGCTGCAGCGCGCCTGGGAGCGCGAATTGCAGGCGCTCACGCACCCCCATCAGGCCGCCGCACCCGAGGGCGGCACAGATGCGCCGCGGCATGCCCCCCCGGTACGATTTAATCTATGCGTACCGCGCTCAAGCTGTACCGAATGCGGCCACCCGATCCGGATCTGGGAAAATATCCCGGTGCTCAGTTATGTGTTGTTGCGTGGCCGATGTTCCGCCTGCCGCACGCCGATCGGCGTGATCTACCCGCTGCTGGAAATCCTCACGGGACTGGTTGCGGTGCTGAGCCTCTGGCGCTTTGGTCTAAGCTGGCAAACCCTGGCCAGCTTTGGCCTCGGTGCCACCTTGCTCGCGCTGGGATTTATCGACGCGCGTACCCGGCTGTTGCCGGATGCGATCACCCTGCCGCTGCTCTGGGCCGGTTTGCTGGTCAATCTGGGCAGCGTTTTCACCACACCCGAGTCCGCCATTTTGGGTGCGGCAGGCGGTTATGCGTCATTGTGGCTGGTGTATTGGGTCTTCAGGCTCGCCACCGGCAAAGAAGGCATCGGCTATGGCGACTTCAAGTTATTTGCCGCACTCGGCGCCTGGCTCGGCTGGCAAGCTTTGCCGTCCATTTTACTGGTCGCGGCGGTCGCGGGCGCCGTGGCGGGCATCGGCGCCATGCTGTCGGGCTGGGTCAAGCGCGAGGAACCGCTGCCATTCGGTCCTTTTTTAGCGGCAGCCGCGGGACTGTCGATGCTGGGCAATAATCTGTCGCTCGCGTCATGGCTAGGGAACTAACATGCTGAAAATCGGCCTGACAGGCGGTATCGGAAGCGGCAAGACGGTCGTCGCCGAGCGCTTCGCGAGTCACGGCATTGCGGTCATCGATACCGACGCGATTGCGCACCGTATTACCGCGGCCAACGGTGTGGCGATGCCATTGATCGAGGCCCAATTCGGCCGCTCTTTCCTCACGCCGGATGGCGCACTCGACCGCGCCAGGATGCGTGCCCTGGTATTTGGCGATGCCATCGCCAAAAAAAAGCTGGAAGCGATTACGCACCCCCTGATACGCACCGAATCCGAAGGTAAAATCCAGGCTGCCACGGGTCCCTATTTGATACTGGTGGTGCCCTTATTGATCGAATCGGGTAACTGGGGCCGGCGGGTCGACCGGGTGCTGGTGGTAGATTGCCCGGAAACCACGCAGATCGAACGAGTCATGCGCCGCAACGGTTTTGCGCGCGAACAAGTGGAGGCCATCATGGCGCAGCAGGCAACGCGAATTCAGCGCCTGGCCGCGGCAGACGACGTGATTGAAAACGGCGACACCACGCTCGAAAATGTCCTGAAAGCGGTCGACCTATTGCATATACACTACCTACAGCTTTGATCCGGCTGCTGCCCGGCACAGGGTATCGCCGCAGCCTCGGATAGAAACGGCGAGGCTTTTTAGATGCGTCACTTATTCGTGCGCCTGCGCCTTGGTCCTCGCCTGCAACCAGGCTTGAGTGAGCACCTTGCGCAACAGCCTGCTTGCCGCATAATTTCGCTCAATTAATTAGGGCAAACAGTAATACAATTGCGAAAAGATCGCCCGTGACCTGGCAGCAAGATTGCGACACCCGGGTTGCAGCATTAGAATGGCTCAATAATTCTTTAGATGGCCTCACTGAAAGGCGACCGCGCTTGATTCTTTACGAGTATCCCTTCAACGAACGCATCCGCACTTTGCTGCGGCTGGAAGACTTGTTCGATCGCTTCGGTTTCTTTCTTTCGCAAGAAGATGCGAAAGCGCATCAGGTTGCCCTGAATACGCTCTTCGAAATTGCCGAAGTGACGGGTCGAACCGATTTGAAGGCCGACCTGATCAAGGAACTCGATCGTCAACGTTCCAGTCTTTCCGCCTATCGAGGCAATCCGGGCATCGACCAGCCTACGCTGGAAAGTTTGCTGGGTGAAATCGAATCCGTGCTGGGCGGCCTGAATAATATGCACGGCAAGAGCGGACAGCATCTGACGGATAACGAATGGCTGACAAGCATCCGTAGCCGCGCGATCATTCCCGGGGGTACCTGCAAATTCGATTTACCGTCCTATTTTGCATGGCAGCAAAATCCGCCGGCGTTACGGCAAGACGATATCGCCAAATGGGTGGCACCGCTGCTGCCGTTGCGCGATGCGGCCGCTATCGTGCTGAAGCTGGCCCGTGAATCGGGTCAAACCTCCAAGGTCATGGCGTCGCAGGGCAGCTATCAACAAATGCTGTCGGGCCGCTCATTTCAGTTGATGCAAATTCGCGTGACGCCGGAATCCAAAATGATTCCCGAAGCCAGCGCCAACAAATACATGCTGTGGGTCCGCTTTACCGTCCAGGATGGCGATCTGCGCCCACGCGCGGTCGACACGGATGTGCCGTTCCAACTGACGCTATGTAATCTTTAAGATAAGCTTTGTTTTACCCTTTATCATGCGGCGGGTCGGCACCGGACCACCGCCGGGCGAGCGCCTTGAGGCCGACGCCGAATCCGCGCGCCACGGCATCGGTAGCGGCGGACTTCAACGGCACCTCATCTACATTTTTCTTTTTGACTTCATGACTACCATCGTTTCCTGTCCAATTTGCGCAAAAAAAGTCGAGTGGAAACCAGAAAGCCGATACCGGCCGTTTTGCTCGGAGCGCTGTAAAGAGATCGATTTGGGCGCCTGGGCCACGGGCCAATACAAAATCGGCAGCACCGACGAAGAACCGCCGACCGACGAAGCGCAAGGCGATCTGAACTAGACCGGCCGGCATTCAATAGCGCTGGATACAGGCGCCCTTATTGCGGCTCGCGCGTATCGTCGGCCAACCACTGCAGCACCGGGATCGTCGCGGGCAACAAGGGACCGACCGTCACCGGGCCATGTTGCCAGGCAAAAGCCTGACCTTCACGCCCCACCAGTTGGCCTTCCCAGTCCATCACCTTGCAGAAAAACAAGCGCACGTAAGCATGTGGATAGTCGTGTTCCAGCGTGCGCCAGCGCACGATGGTCCCGGCCTGAATCCCCAACTCCTCCTCGAGTTCGCGCGCCAAGGCGGCTTCGACTGTCTCGCCCGCTTCCAGCTTGCCGCCCGGAAACTCCCAATAGCCTTCATAGGGCTTGCCGCCCGGCCGCTGTGCCAGCAGGAAACTGCCGTCAGGCTGCATCAACACGCCAACCGCCACTTCGGTGACGGGCCGGGTTGGAGCGGTGTCGGCGGCACCGTCGAGGGCATCGGGAATCAGGAGGGAAGCTGCATTCATGGTCGCTTGATCACTAGGTTATTGACTTGCTCACTCAATTTGCTCACTCAGCTTGGTCACTCAGTCAGCCGCCGCAACGGGACGCCGGCCGGACCAGTCGCGGGCAAATTGCCAGGCCACCCGGCCCGAGCGGGAACCGCGTTCCAGCGCCCAGACCAGCGCGTCGCCACGCGCGCCTTCAATGGCGGCCGTAGCGCAGCCGAAGTGGCCGAGCCAATGCGCCACGATGGCCAGATAGTCATCCTGCTTGAACGGGTAAAAACTCACCCAAAGGCCAAAGCGCTCGGACAGAGAGATCTTTTCCTCGATGACTTCGCCCGGATGAATTTCACCATCGTCGGTATGCCGATACGTCAGGTTGTCGCCCATATATTCGGGCAACAAATGGCGCCGGTTGGAAGTCGCGTAGATCAGCACGTTCTCGGATTGCGCCGCAATCGAGCCGTCGAGCGCGACCTTCAGCGCTTTATACCCGGACTCGCCGTCTTCAAACGAGAGATCGTCGCAGAAAATGATAAAACGTTCGGGACGGCCGGCCACTAGGTCGACGATGTCGCCCAGGTCGTGCAGATCATCCTTGTCGACTTCGATCAGACGCAATCCGTCAGCCGCGTAGTGGTTCAGGCAGGCCTTGATCAACGACGACTTGCCGGTGCCGCGGGCGCCCGTCAGCAGCACGTTATTGGCCGGCAGGCCCTGGACGAACTGACGGGTGTTCTGTTCGATCAGCGTTTTCTGGCGATCGATATTCTGCAGATCGGAAAGGGTCAACGAAGGCAGTTGGGTGACCGCTTGCAACATGCCGCGCCCTTGCCGGGTACGCCAGCGAAATGCCACCGCGGCATCCCAGTCGATCACCGGCGCGCTGGGCGGCAACATGGTTTCGAGCCGCGCCAGCAAGGCATCGGCACGGGTCAGGAATTGTTCGAGTTTATCCATCGGAGTCAGGGTCCAAAAAATGGGTTGAGGAACCGGTGCATTATCGTTATGCCCGGGCTGCAAACCATCGTCGTCACATGCACCGAGTGCGCAGCATCAAGGGGTCGCCGCTGATGCTGCCGGCGCCCGCCGGGTTATGGCGAGCGGGCGATACCGGGTCGAGGATAGCCCCGGTATCGTGGGCAAGGCTCAAACCGCTCAGCGGTTCAAGAGCGATAGTCCGCGTTGATGCTGACGTAATCGTGAGACAGATCGCAGGTCCAGATGGTAGCCGCGGCAGCGCCACGGCCCAGCACCACACGCACCAGGATTTCGCTTTGCTGCATCACACGCTGGCCGTCTTCTTCGCGATAGTCAGGATTGCGCCCACCCGCCCGGGCGACCAGCACGTCGTCCAGGTAGAGGTCGATTTTAGCCACGTCGAGATCGTCGACACCGGCATAGCCGATGGCCGCGAGAATCCGGCCCAGATTGGGGTCGGACGCATAAAAAGCGGTTTTTACCAGGGGCGAATGGCCGATCGAATAAGCAATCTTGCGGCATTCTTCGACGCTGGCGCCGGCTTCGACTTGCACCGTCATAAATTTGGTCGCGCCCTCGCCGTCGCGAATGATCAATTGCGCCAGCGTTTGCGAAATCTCGACCACGGCATCGCGCAAAGCGAGATAGGCCGGACTGTCGGTCGAGGTAATCGCCGGCAAACTGCCTTTGCCCGAGGCAATCACGATAAACGAATCGTTGGTCGAGGTATCGCCGTCGATGGTGATGCAATTGAATGAGCGGTCCGCCGCGTATTTGACCAGGGTGTCGAGCACCGGCTGCGCCACGGTCGCATCGGTGGCGAGGAAGCCCAACATGGTCGCCATGTTGGGACGGATCATCCCGGCGCCCTTGCTGATGCCGCTCAAGGTCACCAGATGACCGTCGATCGTGACTTGTTTCGATGCCGCTTTAGGCAGCGTATCGGTGGTCATGATGGTTTCAGCCGCCTGGTACCAATGGGCAGCCTGACGGTTGGCCAAGGCTGCCGGCAAACCTGCCTTGAGGCGTTCGACAGGCAGCGGCTCAAGAATCACCCCGGTGGAAAACGGCAAAATCTGCTCCGCGTTCAAGCCGGTCAGGCGTGCCAGTTCGACACAGGTTTCACGGGCGTGCGCCAGGCCGGACTCGCCGGTGCCCGCGTTGGCATTGCCGGTATTGACCACCAGCGCACGAATACCCGGCCGGCCCGGCTGGCGGGCGTGTTCAAGGTGTTCACGGCTGACGATCACGGGTGCCGCGCAAAAACGATTGGCGGTAAACACGCCTGAGACACTCGCGCCTTCTTCCAGCGAGATCACCAGGACGTCTTTGCGGTTTTGCTTGCGGATGGCGGCTTCGGCCCAACCCAGGGTGACGCCCGCCACGGGCAGCAATTGTTCGGCATTGATAAGGGGGAAATTGACAGCCATGTTCGTATGCGGTCCGAAAGATTTTTCGCCGCAGCCACGCCACGGCATCAGGATGCGGGCCGGGCGGCCGACCCGCTGAACATTGGCAAGCAATACATCAGTAGGCTTGCCGGCAAGGCCTGGCGTCGTAGCTTGAGTTGAAACCGCAGGCCTTGCCGTGGGAATTATCCCAACTTACCGTGACATTGCTTGTATTTCTTGCCGCTGCCGCATGGGCAGGGGTCGTTGCGGCCGACTTTACCGGCGATCGGTTCGAGCGCGACGTTTTCACCGCTAGCCAATGCCATCGCGGCGGAGGCCGCGGCCGTCACGGGCAACTCTTCGACCACCGCGGCGGCGGCCGCCGCTGCGCGTTCGTCGAAATCGGCATGCCGATATTCGACATGCTCAAGTTCGCCCGCATGCTCTTCAAGCTGCTCGGTCACTTCTTCAAGCTGCTGCGGCGACTGAACTTGCACATTCATCACCACCCGCGTCACTTCCTGCTTGATCGAGTCCAGCAACTCGGAGAACAATTCGAAGGCTTCGCGCTTGTATTCCTGCTTCGGGTTTTTCTGCGCATAACCGCGCAGATGGATCCCCTGGCGCAAGTGGTCGAGCGCCGCCAGATGTTCGCGCCAGCGGCTATCCAGCGTTTGCAGCATGATCGAGCGTTCGAAGCTGTTGAAGCCTTCGCGGCCGACCATTTCAACCTTGGTCAGGTAAGAAGCTTCGGCTGCATCGAGCACCACGGCAAGAATATCTTCGTCGTCGATGCTGTCCGAATCCGCCACCATCTGCGTCAAAAACGTCTCGATGCGCCATTCGTTACGCAGAACTTGTTCCAGCGCCGGCAAATCCCATTGCTCTTCGATGCTGCCTTGCGCAACAAAGCTGCGTGACAGGTCGCTGAATACGCCTTGGCGCATGGCGGCGACGGTTTCCGAAATATCGGTCGCTTCCAGCAACTCGTTGCGCTGCTGGTAAATCACCTTACGTTGATCGTTGGCGACGTCATCGTATTCAAGCAACTGCTTACGCACATCGAAGTTACGCGCTTCGACTTTACGCTGGGCCGACTCGATCGAGCGAGTTACGATACCCGCCTCGATCGGCTCGCCTTCGGGCATCTTCAGCCGATCCATGATGGCACGCACGCGGTCGCCGGCAAAAATGCGCAACAGCGGATCTTCCAGCGACAGATAGAAACGCGAGGAACCCGGATCGCCTTGACGCCCGGCGCGACCGCGCAACTGATTGTCGATGCGGCGCGATTCGTGACGTTCGGTGCCGATGATATGCAAACCGCCGGCTGCCTTGACCGCGTCATGCAGTGCTTGCCATTCGTCATGCAACGCTTGAATGCGGCGGCGCTTTTCGTCGTCGGACAGGTTCGGGTCGGCTTCGATAAAGCTGGCTTGCTTCTCCGCATTGCCGCCCAGCACAATGTCGGTACCGCGACCGGCCATATTGGTGGCGATGGTAATGCGTTTGGGCCGGCCCGCCTCGGCCACAATTTCAGCTTCGCGCGCATGCTGCTTCGCGTTCAACACTTCATGCGGCAACTTGGCCTGGTCGAGCAAACCCGACAGCAATTCCGAGCTTTCGATCGAGGTGGTGCCGACCAGCACCGGTTGCTCGCGGTCATAACAATCGCGAATATCGCGGATCACCGCGTTGTAACGCTCGTGGGCGGTCTTGTAGATCTGATCTTGTTTGTCGGTGCGGCGATTCGGACGATTCGGCGGCATCACCACGGTTTCAAGACCGTAGATTTCCTGGAATTCGTAAGCTTCGGTATCGGCCGTCCCGGTCATGCCCGACAACTTGCCGTACATGCGGAAATAATTCTGGAAGGTGATCGAAGCCAGCGTCTGATTTTCGTGCTGGATCTTGGCGCCTTCCTTGGCTTCCACGGCCTGATGCAAACCTTCGGACCAGCGGCGGCCCGACATCAGGCGGCCGGTGAACTCGTCGACAATCACGACTTCGTCGTTTTGCACCACATAATGCTGGTCGCGGAAAAACAGGGTATGGGCGCGCAGCGCGGCATACACGTGATGCATCAGCGTGATGTTCTGCGGCGCGTAGAGACTTTCGCCCGCGCCGATCAAACCCCACTCGGCCAGCGTTTCCTCGGCTTTTTCATGGCCACGCTCGGTGAGGAAAACCTGACGCGATTTTTCGTCCAGCGTGTAGTCGCCCGGCACTTCAACCCCGGTACCGTCGATTTTCTCTTCGCCGATCTGGCGCGTAAGCATCGCCGGCAGGGCATTCATCCGGATATACAGCTCGGTGTGATCCTCGGCCTGACCCGAGATGATCAGCGGCGTACGCGCTTCGTCGATCAGGATCGAGTCGACCTCGTCGACCACGGCGAAATTCAGCACCCGCTGCACGCGTGCCTCGGTGTCGTACACCATGTTGTCGCGCAGGTAATCGAAACCGAATTCGTTATTGGTGCCGTAGGTAATGTCGGAGGCGTAGGCCTGCTGCTTTTCCTCGTGTTCCATCTGCGACAGGTTGATCCCCACCGACAAACCCAGGAAGTTGTACAGGCGAGCCATCCACTCGGCATCGCGCCGGGCCAGATAGTCATTCACCGTCACCACATGGACGCCGCGCCCGGACAAGGCATTGAGGTAAGCCGCCAGGGTTGCCACCAGCGTTTTACCTTCACCGGTACGCATTTCGGCGATTTTGCCGTAATGCAACACCATACCGCCGATAAGCTGGACATCGAAGTGGCGCATTTTAAGCACGCGCCGACTGGCCTCGCGGCACACCGCGAAAGCCTCGGGCAACAAGGTGTCCAGTGCTTCGCCATCGGCGACGCGCTGTCTGAACTCATCGGTTTTGCCGCGCAACTGCTCGTCGCTTAATGCTTCGATCTGCGGTTCAAGCGCATTGATCACGGCAACGGTTTTCTGGTACTGCTTGACGAGGCGCTGGTTGCGGCTGCCAAAAACTGCTCTGAGAAGTCCGGAAATCATCGGATCGTTATCTGCGTCGCGGCCGTGCACCGACGCCAAACAGCGTCGAACGCACCATGCCCCTTCGACTTAGGCCTGTAGGTTCAAAGAGCGTGTATTCTATCATTGTCAATGTTGCAGCCGTGGGTCCTGTCACACCACAAACACGATATCCGCAACAATCGCCGCACAATATCGCCCCCGGCACGCCTGCAAAACGCAAATCCGGCACCTGTAGGTGAGCCGAAGGTAGCCTAAAAGAGTTCTTCGGCTGACCGTTCAGCCTTTTAAACACTGGCACTGCGCCTTTTCCGCCGGGCTCGCGCCTCGATTTCCCGCAAAATGAGTACTTTTGTTCCATTTAAAAAGCCCGTGAAGCCGCGCACCTCGCTGCCGGTGTCGGATTTGCTCGACCGCAGCGATGCGCTCGGGCGCCTGCGTGTCGGAGTCCAGCAAGCCACCGCTTTAGCACAGGACTTGGCGCGCCTGCTGCCCGATTACCTGGTGCCGAACGTCGACACCGGAGGCATTCAGGACGGGACGCTGACGCTGCTCACCGGGCATGGAGCGCTGGCTGCACGTTTGCGCCACCTGGAACCCGGTCTGGTCAATGAGTTGCAGCAACGCGGCTGGCCGGTCAAAAAACTGAAAATCCGTATCAGCCCGCAACCGATGCCGCCGGCCGCCGCCGCGCCCAAGGCCCAGATGAGCCCGACGGCTTTGGCTTCGCTCAGCGCCTTATGCGGAGCGCTGGAGGCCTCACCCTTGCAGGAATCGCTGCAGCGCCTGATTGCGCATCACACCGCTGGGGCAAAAAAACCGCGTTAGCAAAACAAAACGCCCCGCTTTTTATGGCAGGGCGTTGCATACCGCGCTCACTTCAGCGCCGTTCAGGACCTCAAACGAAGGCCGTTTGGGCGTCAAACGAGAAGCCGCGCGGTGCGGCTTGCTGGTCTTCGAAAGAAATCACTTCATACGCGTCTTCATGGGCCAACAATTCGCGCAACAAGGCGTTGTTCAGCCCGTGACCCGATTTGTATGCCGTATAGGAGGCAATCAGCGGACGGCCCAGCACATATAAATCGCCAATCGCATCCAGCATCTTGTGTTTGACGAATTCGTCGTCATAACGCAAACCGTCGTTATTCAAAATCCGGTATTCGTCGATCACGATCGCGTTATCCAGGCTGCCGCCCCGCGCCAGGCCGATCTCACGCATCATTTCGACTTCGTCGGCAAAACAGAAGGTGCGCGCCCGCGCGATTTCCCGCGAATAAGACACGTCGGCCAAATCGACTTCGAGCTCCTGACCGGTCCGATCAACCGCGGGATGACTGAAATCGATCGTAAACTTGAGTTTGAAACCGAAAAATGGCTCAAGACGGGCATATTTGTCGCCGTCGCGCACTTCGACAGCGCGTTTGATGCGGATAAATTTCTTCGCGGCGGGCTGCTCTTCGATCCCGGCCGATTGGAGCAGGAACACAAACGACGCAGCGCTGCCGTCCATAATGGGGATTTCTTCCGCATCGACATCGACATACAGATTGTCGATGCCCAAACCGGCACAGGCAGACATCAGATGTTCGACCGTCGAAATACGGGCGCCGTCTTTTTGCAGCACGGAGGCCAAGCGCGTATCGCCGATGTTCGTCGCCGCAGCACGGATTTCCGGCGCGTTGGGAAGATCGACGCGAGTAAAGACGATGCCCGTGTCGGGACCGGCCGGACGCAGGGACAAATGTACTTTGCGCCCTGAATGCAAGCCAATACCGGTTGTCTTGACGATCGCCTTGATGGTGCGTTGCTTCAGCATGTCTACATTAAGCTTATTAATTAAATCAATCGGAAATTTCTATGCCATAGCAATAGTTTACATCCTAAGTATACTCACCACTTGCGGTTTTTGCAGAAACAACTTGTTTCTGCCTGTTACAGCCCCCCTGAGACCGGTACGGAGGCGTAACCGGTCGCAGGGGCCCGCACATCTCTTCGATAAAAAACAACACAACACGCCCTAAAGCGTGCTTAACACCGCCGCCGCAGCGCTGACTTCAAATTTGCCGGGTGCCTCGACGAATAGTGCCTTGACCACGCCGTCGTCGACCACCATGGCGTAGCGCTGGGAACGAAGCCCCATGCCACGCGCCGACAAATCCTGCTCCAGACCAGCCAAGCGGGTGAATTCCGCGCTACCGTCCGCCATCATGCGCACCTTGCCCGAGGTGTGCTGATCGCGTCCCCACGCACCCATGACAAACGCGTCGTTGACTGACACGCACCAGATTTCATCGATGCCTTTCGCCTGAAACGCGGCGTAATGCTCGAGGTAACCCGGTACATGCTTGGCTGAGCAAGTCGGGGTGAAAGCTCCGGGCAAACCGAAGATCACCAGACGTTTGCCTGCCGCCAGTTGTTGCACGTCCAACGCGTTTGGTCCAATTGCACATCCGTTTTGCTCGCTGTCGAAAAACTCGTACAGCGTTGCATGCGGAAGCGCTTCGCCTGTCTGAATCATGGCCAGTCCCCACTTCAACGTTAATTCAAAGCTTAAATCCGATGCAATGTGCACAGCTCATGCCGACGCCGGAAACAGCACACCGGTCCAGAGGCGGTCTGCTGTCTTGCAGCAGACCTCAAGCGAAGGGGGCAATCATCCCTCCGGGCCCGAGGCCGGATACTTTTCCCGACATAACAGCCTGCCGTGGCGGGTTTAGTCCGCCTGCTTACGCAAGAAAGCCGGAATGTCGTAGGTATCGACACCCTTTTCCTGCAATGCAGCCACATGTGCCGACGCGGTTTCCCGCGAACTGCGCCATACGGCCGGCGTGTCCAGCGCGCCGTAGTCCGTGGTGGTGGCGGTCGACGGCTGCTGGCTCATCATCACGGGAGCATTGTCCGTACCGGTTTTCAACAAGGTCATCGGCGTTGCCATGGCCTTCTTGGCGGCACGGCCCAAGCCGGTTGCCACTACCGTCACGCGCAAAGCATCGCCCATTGCGTCATCGTACACCGCACCAAAAATCACAGTCGCATCGTCCGCGGCGTAACTCTTGATGGTATTCATCACTTCGCGCGTTTCCGACAGACGCAGCGAACGGCTGGACGTAATGTTGACCAGCACCCCGCGCGCACCGGACAAATCGACGCCTTCGAGCAAGGGGCTGGCGACAGCTTGTTCGGCCGCCAGGCGAGCGCGATCGACACCGGTCACGGTAGCCGTACCCATCATGGCTTTGCCTTGTTCGCCCATCACCGTCTTCACGTCTTCGAAGTCGACGTTGACCAGACCATCGACGTTGATGATTTCAGCGATACCGGCAACCGCGTTGTGCAGCACGTCATCGGCGCATTGGAAACACTTGTCCATCTCCGCGTCGTCGCCCATGACTTCAAACAGCTTGTCATTGAGCACTACAATCAGCGAATCGACATTGTCTTCGAGCTGCTGCGACCCGGCTTCGGCCACCCGCATGCGCTTGCCGCCTTCAAACTCGAACGGCTTGGACACCACGCCGACGGTCAGGATACCCATCTCTTTGGCAATCTCGGCCACCACAGGTGCGGCACCGGTGCCGGTACCGCCGCCCATGCCGGCAGTGATAAACACCATATGCGCGCCGCGCAGCGAGTCAGCGATACGTTCGCGCGCCTCTTCCGCCGCAGCCCGGCCCATTTCCGGCTTGGCGCCTGCGCCCAAACCGGTTTTACCCAGTTGCAGCACAGAACCGGCTTTCGAACGGCTGAGCGCTTGCGCGTCAGTGTTCATGCAAATGAAATCAACCCCTTGCACGCCGCGGTTGATCATGTGCTGCACAGCATTGCCGCCAGCGCCACCAACACCCACTACCTTGATAATGGTGCCGTTGGTTTCCGTTTCCAGCATTTGGAATTCCATTTTAATTGCCTCCGTCAAGAACCACATCACTCGGCTTTACCCAGCAAGAGATCGGGCAACCTCTTCGCTGCGTGCCAGCAGCCGCAGCCGACACGAATTTAAATCCTGCAACCGCCACAACCTTAAAAATTACCCAGGAACCAGTCCTTCATGCGGCCCCAGACTTGTCCAATCGAACCTGACTGCACCGCAACCTTGCGTCCCCGCAAGCGCTGCGATCGGCCCTCAAGCAACAACCCCATGGCGGTCGAATAACGTGGGTTGCGCACCACGTCGGCCAGACCGCCGATATATTCGGGAACGCCGATGCGCACGGGTTTGAGGAAAATGTCTTCCCCCAGCTCCACCATGCCGGCCATCATCGCCGCGCCGCCGGTCAATACCACACCCGACGACAGCAGTTCCTCGTAACCGGATTCACGTACCACCTGCTGCACCAGCGAAAACAGTTCTTCGACCCGCGGCTCGATCACCGCAGCCAGTGCCTGACGCGACAGCGTGCGCGGACCGCGCTCGCCCAAGCCCGGCACTTCAATCATTTCATCGGCATCGGCCAGCGCTTGCTTGGCGATCCCATGACTGACCTTGATATCTTCCGCATCCGGCGTCGGCGTGCGCAGGGCCATCGCGATATCGCTGGTGACCTGATCGCCGGCGATCGGAATAACCGCGGTATGGCGAATCGCACCTTCGCTGAAGATCGCGATATCCGTCGTGCCGCCGCCGATATCGACCAGCACCACGCCGAGCTCTTTTTCGTCTTCCGTCAGCACGGCAAGACTGGACGCCAGCGGTTGCAAAATCAGGTCATTCACTTCCAGGCCGCAACGGCGCACGCACTTGACGATGTTCTGCGCTGCCGAAACCGCGCCCGTCACGATATGCACTTTCACTTCCAGCCGGATCCCGCTCATGCCGATCGGCTCGCGCACATCCTCCTGCCCGTCGATGATGAATTCCTGGGTCAGGATGTGCAGCACCTGCTGATCGGTGGGGATATTGATGGCTTTGGCCGTCTCGATCACCCGGGCCACATCGGCCTGAGTCACCTCTTTATCCTTGATCGCCACCATGCCGCTCGAGTTGAAGCTGCGAATATGGCTGCCGGCGATGCCGGTAAACACATTCGTGATCTTGCAGTCGGCCATCAGTTCGGCTTCTTCAAGCGCGCGCTGGATCGACTGGACGGTCGCTTCAATATTGACCACCACACCTTTCTTCAGGCCTTTGGAGTCGCTTTGACCGAGACCGATCACTTCGTAGTGACCCTCGCCCTTCAACTCCGCGACCACGGCGACCACCTTCGAGGTACCGATGTCGAGCGCGACCAGCAGGTCTTTGTAATCTTTACTCATAGCGTCCTGACTCTTTGCGTATGTTTTTGTACATGCATGCTGGATTGCCCAGATTTGGTTTCTACCGCGCCCAGCAGCAACAGGTGCCGTGCCAGATTTATTGTCGAGCTCATTTTTTGCTTGCTCCCCCAGCTTGATCCGGAATAAATCGAACACCCGCGACCTGGACCGCGAAACCATTCGGGTAACGCAGATCGACCGACTCGATCTGTTCTCCCCAACGATGAGTCACTTCGGACCACGCCGACACCAGCCGGTTGGAACGTTTCATCAGCGTTTCCTCATCTCTTTCACGCCCCAGTTCAACTGACATGCCGTCGGAAAATTTCACGCTCCACGCATAACGCGGCGAGAGTGTGACTTCGACCGGCTTCACGCCTATCGGTGCAAACCAGTGCATAAATTCGTAGTACTTGGCGAGCACATCCTTGGCACTGCCTTCCGGCCCGGACAAGGCGGGCAGATCGTCCTGATCCAGCTCGCCCTGGTTGGCGGTAAACAATTCCCCTTCGGCACTCACCAACTGATCGTTACCCCAGGTTGCCACCGGCTTATATTCTTCCAGCGTGACCGCCAACTGATCGGGCCAGACCCGCCGCACCCCGGCACGCCGTACCCACGGCATCGACTCGAAGGCAACTCGCGCCACATCCAGGTTGTCGGTAAAAAAATTGCCCTGCAGATGCCCTGCCAGACTGGCACGGACCGTCGGCACATTAATGTGTGCTACATCGCCGTCAATCTCGATCGCGCGCAAGGTGAACATCGGCCGGCCTATCATCCACAGCGCCGCGCATGCCACCAATACCCCTGCCGCCAGCGCATACAGCATGCTGGCCGCGAGGTTAAGCTGGCGTACGTTATTCCACACGGTCAGGTTCCGTTTTCAATTCAACACTGTTTCAATTCAAGCCAGCGTGAGCGACAACACGCTCAACACCAGCGCTTCATAACTGATGCCCACCGCTCGCGCAGCCTTGGGCGGCAGCGAATGGTCGGTCATGCCGGGAGCCGTATTCACCTCAAGGAAAAACGGCTGCCCCTGTCCATCGACCATAAAATCGGCACGGCCCCAATCGGCACAACCGAGTAACTCGAAAGCCCGGCGCGCCAAGACTTTCAAGCGCTGCTCTTCGGCCTCACCCAAACCGCAGGGAATCAGGTACTGGGTTTTATCCGAAATATATTTCGCGTCGTAATCATAGAAATCTCCTTCGGGGACGATCTTGATAATGGGTAAATCAAGCTCACCCGCAATCGACAAGGTGTATTCGCCGCCGCCCTCGATACTTTTTTCGACCACTACCACGCTGTCGTAATGCGCGGCCGCGGCCAGCGCACCGGCGAGCGCATCCGCCGCTTTCACCTTGATTACCGCCACGCTCGATCCTTCGCAGGCGGGCTTGACGAACAGGGGCAAACCCAGTTTCGCGACAATTTGCGCGGCGCGTGCGGCATAGTCGTCGCCACGCAGCACCACTTCAAACGGCGGCGTCGGAATCCCGCACTGTTGCCACACCAGCTTGCTGCGAAACTTGTCCATGCCCAGCGCCGAACCCAGCACACCGGTGCCGGTATAACGAATCCCGAGGAATTCCAGCGCGCCTTGCAAAGTGCCGTTTTCGCCGTACCCGCCGTGCAAGGCATTAAAAACGCGTACAAAACCTTCCTGCTTCAATTCGAAGATCGAGCGCTCGCTCGGATCGAAGGCGTGGGCGTCGACACCGCTCGCTTTCAATGCCTGGAGTACCAGCGTGCCCGACTTGAGCGACACGGCGCGTTCGGCCGACTCGCCACCCAGCAGCACGGCAACCTTGCCGAATCGTTTGGGATCCATCTGCTTCACATCCATCTGCTTCACATCCATTTGACTCATCTCAGACCTTTTGCCCGGACTGCTCTTTGTATTCCGGTGCCAGCCGCGCCGCTACACCGCCGATCGAACCGGCACCCATGGTAATCACCACATCGCCATCCAGGGCCAGAGTGGTAACCGCATCGGGCAGCCCTTCGACCGTATCGACAAACACCGGTTCAACCTTTCCTGCAACCCGTACCGCACGCGCCAGGGCACGGCCATCGGCCGCCACGATAGGTGCCTCGCCGGCCGAGTAGACTTCGCTCAAGACCAAGGCATCGACAGTCGACAAAACTTTGACAAAATCTTCAAAACAATCGCGGGTGCGGGTATAACGATGCGGCTGGAATGCCAGCACCAGACGCCGCCCCGGAAAGGCGCCGCGCGCTGCGGCAATGGTCGCCGTCATCTCGACCGGATGGTGGCCGTAGTCGTCGACCAGCGTGTAGGAACCGCCACCCGCCACGGGTACTTCGCCGTAATGCTGGAAGCGCCGCCCAACCCCATTAAATTCCTTCAGCGCACGTTGAATGTCCGCATCGGAGACTTCCAGTTCGGTAGCAATTGCAATCGCCGCCAGGGCATTCTGCACATTGTGCAAACCCGGCAAATTCAATTCGATATCGAGCGGCCGCGCATCTTCGCGGGTCACGGTAAAACGCATCATGCCGCCATGCGCGGATACATTCACCGCGCGGACTTGCGCATCGGCCGCGAAGCCGTAACGGATAATCGGCTTGGACACGAAAGGCAGGATTTCACGCACGTTCGGATCGTCGACGCACAACACCGCAATGCCATAAAAAGGCAGGCGCTGGGTGAACTCGATAAAAGCCTGCTTCAGGCGCGCGAAGTCGTGACCATAGGTATCCATATGGTCGGCGTCGATATTGGTGATGACTTCGATCACCGGAAACAGATTAAGGAACGATGCATCCGACTCGTCCGCCTCGGCCACGATAAAATCGCCGGTGCCCAGGCGGGCATTGGCGCCGGCGCTGTTCAAACGCCCCCCGATGACGAAGGTGGGATCCAGACCGCCGGCCCCCAGTACGCTGGCCACCAGACTGGTGGTGGTGGTTTTTCCGTGAGTCCCGGCAATCGCGATGCCTTGCTTGAGGCGCATCAGCTCGGCCAGCATCACTGCGCGCGGCACCAGCGGAATCCGGCGCTGGCGCGCGGCCAGTACCTCGGGGTTGTCGCTGCTGACCGCGGTAGAGACGACTACGGCATTGGCACCGATGATGTTGATCGCGTCATGGCCCTGGCTGATTTTTGCACCGAGCGCAACCAACCGCTCGGTCACCGCGTTCTGGCTGAGATCGGAGCCGCTGACTTTGTAACCCAGGTTCAACAGGACCTCGGCAATCCCGCTCATGCCCACGCCGGCGATGCCGACGAAATGTATATTTTTGACGATATGTTTCATGATTGTCCTTTCCCGCCGCGCTGCCTGGCCGTGCTTGCGCCCAGCTCGGCGCAGACCTCCGCCACACGCTGGGTTGCCGAGGGTTTGGCCAGCGCATACGCGCGTACCGCCAAATCGGCCAGCGAGGCGCGGGTTTGAATACTGAGCCAATCGGCCAATTTTTCTGCCGACAAGTCGCGCTGCTGGATCGCCAGCGCGGCGTCATGAGCGGTCAGAAAAGCCGCATTCGCGGTCTGATGGTCATCGACCGCATGAGGGAACGGCACAAATAAAGCGGCCACACCCACGGCGGCAATTTCAGCAATGGTCATCGCGCCGGCGCGGCAAATAACCAGGTCGGCATCGCTATAGGCACGTGCCATATCGTCGATAAACGGCAGCAGCGTAATGCTCGACTCAGCGGAGGCTAGCAGGCCCGCGGCCCGATAGTTGTCTTGCAACGCGGCCAGATGTTTGGCCCCGGCCTGGTGCACCACACAGGGCCGCGCCGTGTGCGGCAAGCGCGCGAGCGCGGCCGGCACCACTTCGTTCAGGGCCGCGGCGCCCAAACTGCCGCCGACCACCAGCACTCGCAACGGGCCGCTGCGCTGTGCATAACGCACGGCCGGCGGCGGCAATTCGGCCAAGGAAGCACGGATCGGGTTACCGGTCCATTCCGCATGGGGTAAAGCATCCGGAAACGCCACCAGGGTGGTACGCGCAACACGCGACAACACCCGGTTGGCCAGGCCGGCAATCGAATTTTGTTCGTGCAGCACCAAAGGAATGCCGCTTAGCGCGGTCATGATGCCGGCCGGAAAGGTAATGTACCCGCCCATGCCCAACACCACATCGGGCTGTACCCGGCGCAACACGCGCGCGCTTTGCCAGCAGGCGCGCAGCAGATTGAACGGCAAGCTCAGCTTGGCGCGCAGGCCCTTGCCGCGCAATCCGCCGAAGCGCACGAACTCCATCGGGATCTGGTATTGCGGAATCAGAGTCGCTTCCATGCCCTTGGGGTTGCCCAGCCACACGACCCGCCATCCTTGGGCCTGCAGCCACTGCGCCACCGCCAATCCGGGAAATACATGGCCGCCGGTGCCGCCGGCCATGACCAATAATGTCGGTGCGCGGCTCATACCTTGCCTCCGCGCATCAATACCCGGTTTTCATAGTCGACCCGCATCAGCAAAGCGAAGGCCACGCAATTCAGCAGGATGCCCGAGCCGCCATAACTCACCAGCGGCAGAGTCAAGCCTTTAGTCGGCAGCAGGCCGAGATTCACACCCATATTGATAAAAGCCTGAACCCCAATCCAGATACCCAGGCCTTTGGCCACCAGCCCGGCAAAAGTGCGATCCAGGGCCAATGCCTGCCGCCCGATTTCGAACGAACGGCGCACGATCCAATAAAACAGCAGGATCACAATCAGCACGCCGACAAAACCGAGTTCCTCGCCAATCACGGCGAGGATAAAGTCGGTATGCGCTTCCGGCAGGTAATTCAATTTTTCGACACTGCCGCCCAGGCCCACGCCAAACCATTCGCCGCGGCCAAAAGCGATCAGCGAGTGGGTCAATTGATAGGCCTTGCCCTGTGCGTATTGTTCTTGCCATGGATCGAGGTAAGCAAAGATCCGCGCGCGCCGCCAGGGCGAGGCCCAGACCAGCAGGCTAAACGTGCCGAAGGCGGTCAGGACCAGACCGCCGAACAGTTTGCCGTTGACGCCGCCGAGGAACAGCACACCCATGGCGATGGCCGCGACCACCATAAATGCGCCCATATCGGGCTCCAGCAGCAGTAAGGCGCCCACCACACCCACCGCCAGCGCCATCGGCAGAAAGCCTTTGCCGAAGCTATGCATATATTGCTGCTTGCGCACCGTGTAATTGGCCGCATAAATGGTCACGGCCAACTTCATTACTTCGGACGGCTGCATATTGGTAACACCCAGCGGTATCCAGCGCCGGGCACCATTGACACCTTTACCGATATGCGGAATCAGCACCAATATCAGCAGCACCAGGGTCATCACAAATAACCTGGGCGCCATGCGCTCCCAGACTTTGACCGGAGTACGAAAACCAATCGCGGCACCCACCAGTCCGGCAAACAGAAACACCGCCTGGTGCGCCAAGAAATAATAGTTGCGGTACGAGGCGTATTTGGGCGAGTCCGGCATCGCGATCGAAGCCGAATAGACCATCACCAAGCCCAGCGAGAGCAAGGCAATCACCACCCACAACAGAGGCTGGTCGTAATCCAGCAGCTTGGAACGGGTCGGACTGACACCATTCACAATATCCGACAAACCGCCGGCACTGGCGCCGCTGAATGGCGCGGCTTCGCGCTCTTGTTGCCCCTGCGGGCCAAACAAACGCGTGCGCAATTGGGCCAGAAAGGTCATAACATGACCCCCTGCTCGGCGGCCAGTTCTTCGACGGTATGACGGAAAACTTCGGCGCGATGCACGTAGTTGCGGAACATATCGAGACTGGCGCATGCCGGCGACAACAAAATTGCCTCACCTGCTTGCGCCTGACTTGCGGCTTCACGCACGGCGGCTTCAAGGCTGGCGCAATCGAGCAGCGTCACACCGGTGATCGCGAGCGAGGCGCGCAACGCCGGGGCGTCACGGCCAATCAACAACACCAGCCGGCACCAGCGTTCGACCGGGGCGTTCAGCGGCTCGAAGTCTTGACCCTTGCCGTCGCCGCCGGCAATCAAGATCAGCCGCTGGGCCAGACCGTCGAGCGCGGCAACGGTAGCACCAACATTGGTCCCTTTGCTGTCGTCGAAGTAATCGACGCCATTCAATGAGGCGATCAATTCGACTCGATGCGGCTCGCCGCGATATTCGCGCAAGCCGTGCAACAAGGAGGCCAAGGGCAAACCGATGGCTTGGCACAAGGCCAGTGCCGCCATCGCGTTCGAGGCATTGTGCAGGCCCCGGATACGCAAGGCATCGACCGGCATCAAACGCTTCACCGCAATATCCGGCACCACCTGGCCCGCGCGACCGCGCCGCCGCACCACCGGTGCCGCTTCGGTGCCGCTGCCTTCGGTGCGTTCGTTCAAATCCTGCGCGCGCACCAGCCAGGTCATGCCGCCGTCGCGGTCAAGCCCAAAATCGCCGTCATTCTCCGGGGCGCTTAAACCGAAGGTGATGATAGACGCGGCGATCGATGCCGCCGACGCAGAGTTCGAGTCCGCATTCGCGGTTACTTCAGGTTCATGCACCAGGGCCGGTGCCGCGGCGGCCAGCGCCATGCTCTGCGGGTCGTCGCGATTGCACACCCGCACCCGGGCGCGTGCATAAATACGACCTTTGGCCTGTACATAGGCGGCAAAACTGCCATGCCAGTCGAGATGATCCTGCGTCACGTTCAATACGGTCGCAGCATCCGCGGTAAAGGTATCGGCGGTTTCCAATTGAAAACTCGCCAACTCCAGTACCCAGACTTGGGGCAGCGATGCCGTGTCGATCGCTTCGGATAATTTATCGAGGATGGCCGGGCTGATATTGCCCGCGACCGCCACGGTTTTACCCGCGCGCGCGCAGAGCAAGCCGGTCAGCGCGGTGGTGGTGGTTTTACCATTGGTGCCGGTAATCGCCAACACCGCGGGCCGGTAACCGCTTTCAGCCAAAGTCTTGAGCGCTTGAGCGAAAAATTCGAGTTCGCCCCACACTGGAATGCCGCGCTCGCGAGCTGCCGCGAGCAAGCTCGCCGTGTCTTCGGCCAACGGCGACAAACCTTGGCTGATGGCGATCAAAGCGATGCCGTCATCAAGCAGCGCAGGGGTAAACGGGCCGGCAACAAACGCCGGCGCATCGCTCAGGGTATCCAGCAGCGCCAGATTGGGAGGTGTGGAACGCGTGTCGGCAACGCGCAGCCGGCAACCATGGCGCGCGCACCAGCGTGCCATGGCCAGACCCGATTCCCCGAGTCCCAGCACCAGCACAGCCGGTCGTTGCATTTCACCGAACATGGTTCTGTTCACGCTTTCCATAAATTCGCTTTACCGCAGTTTCAGAGTCGAAAGACCCACTAATACAAGAATCAAAGTGACAATCCAAAAGCGCACTACAACCTGCGTTTCCTTCCAGCCTGACAATTCAAAGTGATGATGCAGCGGCGCCATTTTAAAAATGCGCCGCCCTTCGCCATAACGGCGCTTGGTATATTTGAACCAACTGACTTGCAGTACCACCGAGAGGGTTTCGGCAACAAACACGCCACCCATGATGAACAAGACGATTTCCTGACGCACGATCACCGCCACCGTGCCCAGCGCACCGCCCAATGCCAGCGCACCGACGTCACCCATAAAAACCTGCGCGGGGTGCGTGTTATACCAAAGGAAGGCCAACCCCGCGCCCGAAAGCGCCGAGCAAAAAATCAATAATTCGCCGGCACCAGGAATATGCGGGAACAGCAAATATTTTGAATAAACCGCGCTGCCCATGACGTAGGCAAATACACCCAAGGCACTGCCGACCAGCACCACCGGCATGATGACCAAACCATCCAGCCCGTCGGTCAAATTGACCGCATTGCTGGAGCCGACGATGACCAGGTAGGTCAGCACGATAAAACCGACCACGCCCAAGGGGTAGCTCATCGATTTGACGAAGGGCAGCAACAAATCGGCACGGGCCGGCAGCGACACCGAAAAGCCGCTTTGCACCCAGTCGAGAAACAGGTGAAACACCCGCACATTATTGGCTTCGGATACGCTGAACGCGAGATACACCGCGGCAAATAGGCCGATCGCCGATTGCCAGAAAAACTTTTCGCGCGATGACATGCCGCGCGGATCTTTATGCACCACCTTGCGATAGTCGTCGACCCAGCCGATCACGCCGTAACCGAAGGTCACCAGCAGCACGATCCAGATAAACCGGTTGGTCAGATCAGCCCACAGCAACGTCGACACGGCAATGCCGATCAGGATCAACACCCCGCCCATGGTCGGGGTGCCCGATTTGATCAAATGCGATTGCGGGCCATTGGTACGCACCGCCTGACCGACTTTAAGCTGAGTCAGTTTGCGGATCACCCAGGGACCGCTGATCAGACCTATCATCAGCGCCGTGATGGTCGCCATCACAGCACGAAAAGTCAGATAGCTGAACACGCGCAAAAAGCTTGCGTCATTCTGCAGCCATTGCGCCAGCGCCAATAACATGCTCGGTCCTCTTGATTCAGTGCGCACCGGGCATCGCGCCCGGTGCCGCAGATGCCGGCGAGACGGTAAGCGCGTCGACAACACGCTCCATCCGCATAAAACGCGAGCCCTTAACCAGCAAGGTCGCACCTTGATCGAGGCCGGCTGCGAGCAATCCCTCGAGCAGCGCCTCCATCGAATTAAAGTGATGCGCATGAGCACCAAACATCTGGCAAGCCGCGCGGCTCGCCTCGCCTAGCGCATACATCGCATCGATACCGCTTTCACGCGCATAAGCGCCGATTTCACGGTGGAATTCGGGGCCGTGGTCGCCCACTTCGCCCATATCGCCGATAACCAGAATGCACGGCGCGGGTTGTTGCGCCAGTACCGCGATCGCCGCCCGCATCGAGTCGGGGTTGGCGTTATACGTATCGTCGATCACGGTCGCCCCGGCACATTGAGCGTGGCTTGCGGTCTTGACTTGCAAACGCCCTTTGACCGGTTCGAATTGCTCCAGCCCGGCGGCAATTGCGCTTAACTCCACCCCGGCGGCCAAGGCCGCCGCAATGGCCGCCAAAGCATTACGCGCATTGTGTTCGCCCAATACCCGCAGGGTAATTTGCATGGCACCTTGCGGCGTTACCACACTCAGGCAACGCCCATCGTGTAGTTGACCGCGCACATCGCCTGCCGCGTCAGCCAGCGATTGGCCGGCTGCGATCAAGGCAAATTCCAGCGTGCGGTGGCCGGTGGCCGCAACGCGCCAAATTCCCGAATAGGGGTCGTTGGCCGGATACACCGCCACGCCGTCCTCAGGCAAGGCGTGGATCACGCTGGCGTGTTCAAGCGCGACGGCTTCGACCGTCGCCATAAATTCCTGATGTTCGCGCTGAGCATTGTTGACCAGCGCAATCGTCGGTTCGGCCAGCGCAGCGAGCACGGCGGTTTCACCAGGGTGGTTCATGCCCAACTCAACCACCGCCAGAGCATGCTCAGCCGTCAAACGCATCAACGTCAGCGGCACCCCGATGTCATTATTCAAGTTGCCGCGCGTAGCCAGCCGCCGTGTTTCGCCCACGGCCGCGGCAAAAATCGTCGCAATCATTTCCTTGACCGTGGTTTTGCCGTTGCTGCCCGTTACCGCCACCAAGGGCAAGCTAAAACCACGCCGCCAGCCATGGGCCAAAGCACCGAGCGCGGCCAGGGTATCGTCAACCAGCAAGGCCGGCAGCGCATAACCTTCGGGCAACTGCTTGACCAGCACAGCAGCCACGCCACGGGTGGCAACCTGCGATAGAAAATCATGCGCGTCGAAGTGTTCGCCGCGCAGCGCGACAAACAAATCGCCCGGGCCGGCGGTGCGGCTGTCCGTCGAAATCCGGTCGAAAGCTTGGGCTGGGTCGCCCTCAATCCGGCTACCCGGAATCAGTTGCGCGGCTTGCGTCAAAGTCAATAAACTCATGCGCCGTCCCCTTTGGCAGATGCATGCTGCGCACGCGCGGCCAAGGCCAATAACGCATGGTCTTGATCCGAGAATGGCCGTTTTTTCCCGGCGATTTCCTGCGTCGCTTCGTGTCCCTTGCCGGCCAGCACGATTAAATCTTCGGGGGCTGCGGCACGTATCGTCTGCAAAATCGCAATCGCGCGATCGTCGACCCGCCGTGCTTGCTCAGGCGCGTTCATTCCGGCGGCAATCTGATCGATAATTTCCGCGGGCACTTCACTGCGCGGGTTATCGCTGGTCAGCACCACTTGATCGGCCAAGCGCTCGGCGATCGCGCCCATTAAAGGCCGCTTGGTGGCATCCCGATCGCCGCCGCAGCCGAACAGGCAAATCAACTGGCCTTTGCGCTGGGTTGCGGTCGGGCGCAAGGCACTCAAAGTCTTTTCCAGTGCGTCCGGGGTGTGGGCATAGTCGATCACCACCAGCGGTTCGGCGGCCGGCCCACGTCCTTCGATACGCTGCATCCGTCCGACCACCGGCTGCAATTTGGCGAGTTGTGCCACCGCCGCATCAAACGGCACGCCTGCCGCGAGCAAACCACCGAGCACCGCGAGCAGATTGCTCACATTAAAATCGCCGAGTGTCGCAACTTCGATTTCCGCGCGGCCGAAGTCGCCATCGAGCTTGAACGCGGTGCCGTTGGCCGTCGCCCGGATACCGCTCGCCGTCAATTGGGCGCTGCTGTGAAATGCTGCCGATGGCGCTTCGATACCATAAGCAATCGCTTGCACTGCCGTATCGCGGAGCTTATCGAGCAAGCGGCGACCTGCGGCATCGTCTCGATTGATCACCGCATGACTCAAGCCGGGCCAATCGAATAAACGGGCTTTGGCCGCTTCATATGCAGCGAAAGTCTGGTGATAGTCGAGATGGTCCTGCGACAAATTGGTGAAGATGGCGATATCGAAGGCGGTGCCGTTGGCGCGCCCCTGGGCCAAACCATGCGACGACACTTCCATCGCCACCAGCTTGGCGCCCGCGCGACGCAAGGTCGCCAGGTTATGCTGCAACTGCGGCGCATTGGGTGTGGTAAAGCCGGTGTAAGAAAGCGCGCCCGTCATCCCCGAACCCAGCGTGCCGATCAAACCGCAGGCCTGACCATAGGCGGTCAGGGCATGGGCCAGCCAGTGCGTAATCGAAGTCTTGCCGTTGGTGCCGGTAACGCCCAGCATGCACATGGCGGCACTCGGCTCGCCATACCAGCCGGCGGCAATGGGACCCGCCAACACATCAAGCTCGGCCACAGACAACAAGGGCACCTCGGTGCCAGCCAAGGCCTGGACCGCTTGCCCTGCGGGTTGGCATAAAACCGCGGCAGCACCACGCTCAATCGCGTCCAGAATATGCGGCTGGCTGTCTGCGCCTGGCACGGCGTAAGCCAGGAATACATCGCCCGCCTCTACCGCGCGGCTATCCGAACGCAGATTGGCCGATGCGGCCACGTGCAACCTTAACCAGGCCAACACCTGCTCGACGGCGAGATGGACACGGACATCGTCGCTGCCGAAGCGGATCGGGGCGGCGATCAAGATATCACCGGTATGCGCGCTCATCGGGTCACTCCCGCGGCGCCGGCTTGCGTGGCATCACTCACGACCATGGGTTTGACGGGAATATCCGGGGCAATATTCAAGGTGCGCAAGGTGTCGCCCGCAATGGCCGAGAAAGCGGGGCCCGCGACTTGCCCGCCGAAATGCGAACCGGTGGTCGGGTTATCGATCGAGACCGCAACGATGATGCGCGGGTCGGACATCGGTGCGATACCGACGAAGGACGCCCGATATTTACTGTGGTCGTAACCTTGGGCCGTATGTTTATAAGCCGTACCGGTCTTGCCGCCTACGCTATAACCCGGCACTTCCACATCGTCGTGCGCGGTACCGCTGCCGGACACCACCGCCTGCAACATGGTGCGCATTTCCGCAGCAGTCGCGGGCGAGATCACCTGCGGCCCTGCAACCGTCTGCCCATTGGTCTTGAAAATCGAAACCGGTATCAGTTGGCCGTCGTGGGCAAAGATGGTGTAGGCATGCGCCAATTGAAACAACGAGACCGAAATCCCGTAACCGTAAGCCATGGTGGCCTGCTCGATGCGCCGCCAATCCTTCCATGGACGCAGCCGCCCGGCCACGGCGCCAGGGAAACCGATTTTCGGCGCCTGACCGAAACCGACGCTGGTAAACATGTTCCACATTTCTTCAGGACGCAATTGCATCGCAATTTTGGTGGTGCCGATATTGCTCGATTTCTGGATCACGCCACCCACCGTCAGGGTGCCGAAATTGCTGTCGTCGGTAATCGTCGCGCCATCGAGCGTAAACCGGCCATTGGTATTGACCAGCGTATCCGGAGTAATGCGATGCAGATCGAGCGCCAGTGAAATACTGATCGGCTTCATGATCGAGCCCGGCTCAAAGCTGTCGGTCAAGACACGATTGCGCAGTTGTTCGCCGGTCAGGTGAGTCCGGTCATTGGGGTTGTAGGTAGGATAGTTGGCCAGCGCCAGCACTTCGCCGGTGCGCGCATCGATCACCATTGCGGCGCCCGCCGCCGCATGGTGGCCTTCGACCGCGCTTTTCAACTCGGTATACGTGATGTATTGGATCTTGCTGTCCAGCGACAAGGTCAGGTCTTGCCCATTGCGCGGAATAGCCAGTTCGTCGACATCTTCGATGGCGCGCCCGAGCCGGTCCTTAATTACGCGACGGCTACCCGGCACACCGACCAGCGTTTTCTGCTCGGCCAACTCGATGCCTTCCTGACCTTCATCTTCTATATTGGTAAAACCCACCAAATGAGCGGTAATTTCGCCTTCCGGATAGAAACGTTCGTATTCGGTACGCTGATAGATGCCGGGAATACCCAGTGCGGCAACCTTGTCGGCCACGTCGTTGGGGACTTGGCGCTTGATATAGACAAAGCCCTTTTCTTCGCCCAGCTTGGTATGCAGATCCTTCGGATTCATGCTCAACAACTTGCCCAATTGCTTGAGCTTGTCGGCGTCGATATCGTCCGGCACATCTTCGGGGATCGCCCAAATGGCGCGCACCGGCAAGCTGGTTGCCAATACCACACCATTGCGGTCCATGATTTTTCCGCGCGTGGCCGGCAACTCAATGGTGCGTTGATAACGGCTCTCGCCTTGCTTCTGATAAAAACTATTACCCGGCCCTTGAATCCAGAAAGCTCGGGCCGCCAACGCAAAAAACGCGACGAACAGCAGGAATACGACCAGCTTCGAGCGCCACATCGGCAAATGCACCGACAGCACCGGACTGGAGGAAAACTGGACATGTTTGCCGGCCGCGTTCTTTTTCATCGACGCACCCCGGACGCAACATTGGGCACGCTTGCAACACCTGCGCCCTCGCCGGCAATTGCGCTTGCCGCAGCGCCGACAACGCCGGTGGCTGCGCCGCCTGGAACTGCGCCGGCAACCCCATTAGGCAGCTCAGTCAAACCATCGCCATCGTCCGGTGCCGCACCGGTCTCGGCATCGGCGGCAACGTTCACCACCAGATATTGGGTGCGGCCCGGCGTCACCGGCTGCATTTTGAGCTGGTCGGTGGCGACGCGTTCGATCAGCGACGTTTTGGACAGCGCACCTTGTTCATATTGCAACTCGGCGCGGGTTTGCGCCATTTGATGCGCTTCGCTTTGGAGCCGGCCCAATTGAATGAAAAACTCGCGCTGGCGATTGGTTGCGGCGACCGTGGACAAGGCACAGGCGACCAGCACCAATAGCAGAAAAGTATTCAGGCGGCTCATAACGCCACCTTTTCGGCGGTACGCATGACCGCCGAACGCGAACGCGGGTTGGCTGCGACCTCGGCCTCGCTGGCCCTGACGCGGCCCAGCAGTTTCATCGGGGGCACGGGTAGATCGGCGGCCCGGATCGGCAACCGACGATCAATGTGCGGACCGTTCGCCTGAGCCTGCATAAAGCGCTTGACGATGCGATCCTCCAACGAATGAAAGCTGATAACCACCAGCCGCCCCCCTTGCTCCAGCAATTCTGCCGCAGCCTCCAGCGTTACTTGCAGCTCCGCAAGCTCTTGATTGACGTGAATCCGTAAAGCCTGAAAGGTGCGAGTTGCCGGGTTCTGCCCCTTCTCGCGAGTCTTGACGACGTTAGCCACGAGCGCGGCAAGCTCGCCCGTGCTGGCAAGAGGCCCGAGGCGCTCGGATTCTGCCCGGCGAGCAATAAGCGCCTTTGCAATCTGAACAGCAAACCGTTCTTCCCCATAATCGCGTATGACCTCCGTTATCTCTTGCTGGGTTGCCCGCGCCAACCAAAGCGCAGCGGACTCACCGCGCGTGGTATCCATCCGCATATCGAGCGGACCATCGAAACGAAAACTGAAACCACGAGCGGGATCATCGATTTGCGGCGACGAGACGCCCAGGTCCAGCAGAATTCCCGAGACTTTTGCCACGCCGCGCTGTGCCAGCGCATCGCGCAAGTCGGCGAAACTCTCATGCACAATCTGAAAACGCGGATCGGTAATTTGAGCGGCGGCGGCAATCGCCTGCGGATCTTTGTCGAAAGCGATCAGGCGGCCGTCGGCATCGAGCGTGTCGAGCAGCTTGCGGCTATGGCCGCCACGACCGAAGGTGCCATCGACATAACTGCCGTCGCGACGCCACACGAGTGCCTCTATCGCCTCTTCGAGCAATACCGTCTGATGTTGCAAACTTTGGTGTTGCAACCCGTTTCCGTCCACGTTCGTCATTGCGAGCCGCGGTCAGAAAGTGAAATTCTTGAGGGCATCAGGCATGCCCTGCGCCATGGCCGCCTGCTCCTTGGCTGCATAAGTCTGCGCATCCCAGAGTTCAAAATGACTACCCATACCCAGCAGCATCACTTCTTTATCCAGGGCAGCGGCAGTACGCAACTCGGGCGAAACCAGCACACGTCCAGCACCGTCGACATCCACATCCGAGGCGTTGCCGAGGAAAATCCGGCGCCACCAGTGAGCGTCCATCGGTAAGGCGGCGATTTTATTGCGGAAAACCTCCCACTCCGGGCGTGGGAAGAGCAACAGGCAGCCATCAGGGTGCTTGGTAATCGTCACCCGGCCTTCTGCCTGCCCTTGCAGCGCGTCCCGATACTTGGACGGCACAGAAAGCCGTCCTTTTGCATCGAGTGTCAGCGCCGACGCCCCTTGGAACACGTGATTCTCCTTTTGGAGAGCTTGGTCTTACGCTCTCCCTTCATCTGCCGCACCCACTTAAGGGGTCGTTTCTCACACAAAAATGCACTTTCTCACACTGTTTCCCACTTTAGAGTAAGGCCTATCGATGGTCAAGCTCGACCGCTGCTTTTCAGCTAAATTTTGTTTGCAAGAACAATGACTTAGCAACGCCAAAAATTCTCAAAAGCAAAAAAATGCTTAATAATTAACGCGCTAATCGAATTTGTGAATGTGAATCTTGAGGAGTGCGCGCTAAGACGCTGCATTAAAGGGTCCGAGGGAGCTCGGGCCGCGAAGAATTGGGGGCGGCAAATCGCCCCGATTACTATTTGGATTGCTATTTATATAGGCAGCAGCGCCAGGCGAGCTGCAGCGTGGCGCCAGTCCGGCGGATAGGCTCCACGCAGTGCCGCCTCACGCAGTGCCGTCCCACGGATGGCCGTCCCGCGGATGGCCGCCCCCAGGAATCTCACAAATAATAGGCGGTGCGCGTCATCACCTTGGAGAAAGCGGCCATGATGCCGCGAACCGGCAACGGCAAATCGATACCGCCCAATTCGGAGGCGGCTTTGGCATGCGCTATTTCCTCGGCCCGCATTTGTTCGACGATGGCGCGCGACTTGAGGTCGGCCGCCGGCAATTGTGTCAGATGCGCATCGAGATGCCGTTCCACCTGACGTTCCGTTTCCGCCATAAATCCCAGGCTGGCTCGGTCGCCAAAACGGCCGGCGACAAAACCGATGGCCAAAGCACCGGCGTACCAGAGCGGGTTCAGCACGCTGGTATGGGAATTCAATTCGCTCAAACGTTCAGCAGTCCAACTCAAATGATCGACCTCTTCCTGGGCCGCATGGGCAAAAGCCTGTTTCAACGAACTGGACGAAGTTGTCAGTTTTTGCGATTGATAAAGTGCCTGGGCACAAATCTCACCGACATGATTGATGCGCATTAAACCGGCGGCATGCGTTTTTTCCGCATCGCTCAGTGGCATCTCGGTCACACCTTGAGGCGGCTGCGGCGTAGAGCGATGCGATTGCATCACGCCGGTTACCACTCTCAAGCTATGGTCGAATTCCTCGATTAATTGATCTAAAAACATACTTAATTACTCCAAAAAAATTCGGGGTCGGGCTAATCGGACAGTCATGAAATCCGGATGAATTTTGGCGCGGCCAGGGTGGCTGGGCCTCCCCCGCGACAAGCCCGACAAATTTCGCAAATCCTTGGAACTACGGCGAAAACGAGGATTACGATACGCTAAAACCCCATGTTGCGTAAACGAAACAAAGGGGAGAGTGAAGTCCCGTAAAACCTGCCTTTTAGTTGGACACCCCAAGTGATTTTGTTACATTACGTTCAACTTCTCGCGAAGTTGCATTAGCAAGGACGTTATCACTAGTGACCTTGTTAAATAACTAAATGACACAACTGATTGGAGATCATTCGATGAAAAAGTCGCTTCTCGCTCTCGCAGCGCTGGGTGCATTCGCTGGTGCGGTTCACGCACAAAGCAGTGTGACGTTGTACGGCATTATTGACGCTGGTCTGACCTATGTAAATAACACCAAAGGCGAGTCCCTGCTTGCAATGCAAAGCGGGATTACCCAAGGTAGCCGTTGGGGCCTGAAAGGTAGCGAAGATCTGGGTGGCGGCTTGAAGACGGTGTTCCAATTGGAAGACGGTTTCAACACGTTTACCGGTAAAGCCGGTCAAGGCGGCCTCGACTTCGGTCGCCAGGCTTACGTCGGTTTGTCGGGTGCTAGCTGGGGTACTGTGACGATCGGTCGTCAATATGACACCATCGACGACTATGTACAGCCGGCAACGTTGAACGGTAACTGGAGTGCTTATTACTCGCACGCCGGCGACATCGACAATAGCGACAATGCATACCGCGTCAACAATGCAGTCAAGTATGCCAGCCCCTCGTACAACGGCCTGACCTTTGGCGGTATGTACGCCTTCGGCGGAGTCGCCGGCGAATTTGGCCAGAACAGCATGTTCGGCCTGGGTACGAGCTACGCGAACGGCCCGATCTATTTGACGGCTGCTTACGAATACGCACGTAATCCCGCAACGCAATTTACCGATGGTAACTGGGTTGCTTCGTCCAACAATCCGTCGCAATTCGGCGCCTTCGGTTATGTTGGTGCAACGCCGACCAACAGCCAGATTATCGGCGCTGGCGGTACCTACACGATTGGCGCAGCGAAGATCGGTGCGGACTATACCAACACCAAGTTCGACAATGCTAACGGCACGACCAGCTCGGTTACGTTCAATAACTTCGAACTGTGGGGTCAGTATTCTTTGACGCCAGCAACGACTTTGATCGCCGGCGACACCTTCACGGCTGGCAAAGCCAACTACGCGGTTGCAAGTGGCAACAAGCCGAAGTGGAACCAGTTCAATTTGATGGCCGACTACGCCTTGTCCAAGCGTACCGACGTGTACATCATGACGGCATGGGAAGAAGCATTCGGTGGCGCACAAGCCTCGATCTACAACGGCTTGCTTGCTGCGCCGGCGTCGGGTCGCTCGCAAGTGGAAGTTCGCCTCGGCATCCGCGCGAAATTCTAATAAGACTTTAGAGTTGTAGTGATTAAAAGGCACCTTCGGGTGCCTTTTTTTATGCTGTTAAGCGGTGCGGGAATAGGTCGCTTTAAAAAAATCCCGCACCTGAATCAGGAACGGGATCGGGAACCGGATCGGTCAGCGTAGCACTTGACTTGCCGCAGCCGGACTCGAAGGCTTACGCCGGAAGCCTGCGGCAGAAGGTGTCTCAGTGAGGCTGGGCGACTTTCGAGTCCACCTTCGAATCCCTGAGCTCACGGCGCAAAATCTTGCCGACGTTGGTTTTCGGCAGTTCGGTACGAAACTCAATCTGCTTGGGGCGTTTGTAACCGGTCAATTGCTCTTTGCAATGGCGCAGTACGTCAGCCTCAGTCAGCGCCGGATCGCGTTTGACGATAAACAATTTTACCGCTTCGCCCGACTGACCATCCGGTACACCGATGGCCGCCACTTCGAACACACCAGGCAAACTGGCAACCACGTCCTCGATTTCGTTCGGATACACGTTAAAACCGGAAACCAGAATCATGTCCTTCTTGCGATCGACTATTTTGATCGACCCCTCGCTGTCCATCACGCCGATATCTCCCGACTTGAAGTAGCCGTCAGGCGTCATCACTTTTTCGGTTTCATCAGGACGGTTCCAATACCCAGCCATCACCTGAGGACCCTTGATGCAGATTTCGCCGGCCTGCCCCAACGCTACTTCGACATTGTCGTCGTCGCGGATCGAGACCAGGGTGGACGGGAACGGCACGCCGATCTTGCCGGTATACGCCTTGTTGGTCACCGGGTTCGAAGTCGCAATCGGCGACGTTTCCGACATGCCATAACCTTCAACCACCGGTGCGCCCGTCACTTCAAACCAGCGCTTGGCCACCGCCTCCTGCATGGCCATGCCACCGGCACTCGCCACCAGGAACTTCGAAAAATCCAATTTGGCGAAATCAGGATTGTTGAGCAAGGCGTTGTAGAGCGTGTTGACCGCGGGGAAGAAGTGGAAGGCATGGCCGCGCAGCGTCTTCACCAAACCGGGGATATCGCGTGGATTCGGGATCAGAATCGCCAAACCGCCGGTGCGCACGCTAAGGAGAGCACACACCGTCAGGGCGAAGATATGATAAAGCGGCAACGCTACCACCATCACCAATTGCTCGGACTGCGGAATGTCTTGTTGCAAAGGCTTGAGCCACGCGTCCGACTGCAGGATATTGGCCACCACATTGCTGTGCAATAAAACGGCGCCCTTCGACACCCCCGTTGTGCCACCCGTGTATTGCAGGAATGCGATATCGTTGGGGCCGATCTGCACCGGCTTGAAGGGCAGTCTGGCGCCCGCCGAGAGCGTGGAACTGAAGCTGACGTGACCCGGAATATCCCAGGCCGGCACCATTTTCTTGACCCGGCGTATGACGAAATTGACGAGCAGTCCTTTGACCCCCAGCATTTCGCCGATCGAGGTCACCAACACCTGTTTGATCAGCGTGTTTTTCACCACGGATTGCAGGGTGGTCGCAAAATTTTCGAGAACCACAATGGCTTCGGCGCCAGAATCTTTGAGCTGGTGCTCGAGCTCGCGAGCGGTGTAAAGCGGATTCACATTCACCACAATGCAACCGGCGCGCAGTATGCCCGCCATGGCGATCGGATACTGCAGCAGATTGGGCATCATGATCGCCACCCGGGTGCCGGGGACGATGCCGCGTGATTGTAACCATGCGGCGAAATTACGCGACTGACGGTCAAGCTCACGGTAACTCAGCAGTTTGCCCATGCATTCAAAGGCACCGCGGTCTGCGTAATGGGTAAAACTTTCCTCAAGCAGGGTCACCAACGATGGATAGGCCGAGCAATCGACTTCTTCCGGTACGCCTGCCGGATAGGATTTCAGCCAAATTTTTTCCATATAGTGTCTCCCGATTTATTTTTGAACGATCGTGCGGAAATGTAGATGCTAATCCGCTGTGCCGTTTAGAGCAACGCAAAACCGTAAAGGATATCCTCCAATCAGGGACCTTTTAAACAGGTGCCAGTTGAGCGGAAAAGCCTGATTTTACAAGGCGAAACAGGACACCATCATATGGTTCGCCGACACTCGCACCGCGGCGCGAGGGTTCGGCGCGACCGTTGAAAAACATCTGGCATCCGCATCAGGTGAATCATATTCCCGCTGCGGCGACTTCCACCAAACAGTCGTAAAAAGTAGCCGCACCGCCCAAATCGGTCAGGGCCTGGCTGGTCACCTGATTTGCATTGCAACCATCCGGTGCGAATTTACGCCACCAGATCGATTGCCCGACCACTACGCCAAGCCTGGCTTTGTCGGTCACGCGTGCCCGCGCTTGCAAGGTGCCGCGATCGTTGAAGATGCGCACCATCTGGCGGTCTTCGATATTGCGCTGTTGCGCATCTTCGGGGTGAATCTCCAACTCGGGTTCACGCTGCATGGTGCGCAAACTATCGACGTTCACGAAGCTGCTGTTCAGAAAATGGCGCGCCGGCGGTGAAATCATGGCGAGCGGATAACGCCGCGCGAGCTCGGGCGCATGATCCGCCGACTCATAGGACGGCAGATAATCGGGCACCGGTTCCAAGCCTTGCTGCGCCAGGCGCTCCGAATAAAACTCGCATTTACCGGAAGGTGTGCGAAAGGCCCCCTCGGCAAGCGGTGCCTCGGGCAGTTTGAGTTTGATGAAACCATGTTGCTCCAGATCCGCCCAGCTATACCCTTGCAAGGTTGGACTGGACCAGTCGAAAGCCATTTTCGCCAACACTTCATCGCTGTCATATAGAGCAGGATGCTCCAAGCCCATGGCGCGCGCGATGCCGCGAAAGATCTCGGTATTGGGCCGAGCCTCGCCTTGCGCATCGATGGCCGGCCGATTCAGCATGATGTCGGTATGGCCATACGATTTATGTACATCGAGATGTTCGAGCTGGGTGGTCGCCGGCAGCAGCAAATCGGCGTAGTCGGCCGTGTCGGTTTGAAAATGTTCGAGCACAATGGTAAACAAATCTTCGCGCTCAAGCCCGGCGCAGACCTTGCCCGAATCGGGCGCTACCGCAGCCGGGTTGCAGTTGTAGACAACCAGCGCCTCAAGCTTCGGTCCGAAAGTGGCATCGCCCGGGTGCAATAATGCGTCACCCAGCGTATTCATATTGATCAGGCGGCTTTGCTCGGGCCAAGCCGGTTGCAGATCGGGCCGCGCCAAGTCCGCGCTATTGACCGGGGCGAAACCGCCCGAAGACAATAACAAGCCACCGGCGCGATGACGCCAGGCACCGGTCAGGGACGGCAGGCTGGCAATGGCTCGTGCCGCATTGCCGCCGCCCCGGGCCCGCTGCATACCGTAATTCAAACGGATCGCAGCAGGTTGAGTGGTGCCATATTCCCGGGCAAGATCGATGATTTGCTCCGGCGTAATGCCGCAAATCAGCGCCGCGCGCTCGGGGGGATATAACATCGCCCGCTCTCGCAAGGCGTCATAACCCACGGTGTGATTGGCAATGTAATCGCGATCCAGCAGATCTTCGTCGATCAATACGTGCATCATGCTTAAGGCAAGCGCGGCATCGGTGCCCGGGCGCAAGGCGATATGCTGGTGACATTTTTCCGCGGTCAGCGAGCGGTAAGGATCAATGGCGATGAGCTTGGCTCCGCGGCGCTTGGCTTCCTGCGCGCGGGTCCAGAAATGCAGGCTGGAGGTAACGGGGTTACTCCCCCAAATCAGGATCAGCTTACTTTCTTCAAAAAATTCGAGGTGCATGCCGATGCTGGCACCGTAGGTATATTTCAGCCCCGCCGCGCCCGCGCTGGAACAAATTGTCCGGTCCAGGCGGGATGCCCCCAAACTATGGAAAAACCGGGCAGCGATGCTCTCGCCCTGAATCAGCCCCATGGTGCCCGCATAGCTGTATGGCAAAATCGCTTCGGGGACGCGCCCGGAAATTTCCTTGAGACGCGAGGCCGCCAGGGCAAACGCCTCATCCCAGCCAATGGCCTCGAAGCGCCCTTCGCCTTTGCGGCCCACGCGTTTCATCGGAGTGGTCAAACGGTCCCGATGATAAGTACGCTCCGGATAACGCGATACCTTGGTACACAACACGCCTTGCGTCGGCCCGTGGTTAGGATCGCCGCTCACCTTGATCGCCCGCCCGTTTTCCACTTTGACTTGTAAAGCACAGGTGTCCGGACAGTCGTGCGGGCACACACCCTGGACCAGGCGATCGGCGGCTTGTTTCATGATGATTGACTTATTTTAGAGGACACTAGCTAAAAAACACGTGCAAACCAGATCTTCGATTGTATTACACGATGTCCGACCCGGCTGCGCATCTGACGCCTCATTATGGACAGCGTAGAATCAGGTATCTGTACCCTACCCAAATGGGATCTGGCTTGTTGATGGAGGTAGATTTTATGCGGTTAATTCCCGACATCGCCGCGGCGCAAGGCGAAATCCAGGCACTGCGACGAGATATTCACGCACACCCGGAATTGCGTTACGAAGAGCAGCGCACGGCCGACCTGGTGGCGGCCAAACTCACCGAATGGGGGATCGAAGTCCATCGAGGTTTGGGTAAAACCGGCGTGGTCGGTGTGTTGCGCGGCGGCTCAGGCCCTCGATCGGTGGGTTTGCGGGCCGATATGGACGCGTTACCGATCCAGGAATTAAATAGTTTTGAGCACCGCTCGACGCACCAAGGCAAGATGCATGCTTGCGGGCATGACGGCCATACCGCGATGTTATTGGGGGCGGCGCAGCATCTGGCCAAGAATCTCGATTTCGACGGCACCGTGGTGTTTATTTTCCAGCCGGCCGAAGAAGGCGGCGCCGGTGCCAAAGCCATGATCGCGGACGGCCTGTTTGAACGTTTTCCGGTCGATGCGGTATTTGGCATCCACAACTGGCCCGGTATGCCGGCAGGCCGTTTCGGTGTTACCCCCGGCCCGATCATGGCGTCGAGCAACGAATTCCACATTAAGGTCCGCGGTACCGGAGCACATGCCGCGCTACCGCATAACGGCCATGACCCAATCTTCACTGCGATTCAAATTGCCAACGGCCTGCAAGGCGTGATCACCCGCAATAAAAAACCCATCGATACAGCGGTGCTGTCGATCACGCAAATTCATGCGGGCGACGCGCTTAACGTGACGCCCGACTACGCAACCCTGGCAGGAACCGTACGGACTTTTTCGGTGGCGGTGCTCGATTTGATCGAAACGCGGATGCGCCAGATCGTAACGGCAACAGCGCAAGCCTACGAGTGCGAAGCGGATTTCGAATTTCGCCGTAATTATCCTCCGACGGTAAATGACGCGGCGCAAACCGCATTTGCTGTCGAGGTGATGCGTGCCGTGGTCGGCGATGACAACGTCGATGCTCATGTGGAACCGACCATGGGCGCCGAAGATTTTTCGTTTATGTTGCTGGCAAAACCCGGATGTTATGCCTTTATCGGCAACGGCACCGGCACTCATCGCGATGCCGGCCATGGCTTGGGGCCTTGCATGTTGCATAACCCGAGCTACGACTTCAACGACGAGATTTTGACTTTGGGTTCGAGTTACTGGGTCACGCTGGTACAACATTTTTTCCAGCGCCCTGAAGGAAGCGTCCTTTAGGACGCATTCCGGAGGAAGTACTCTCGGGGTGCGCCCTGAAGGAAGCGTCCTTTAGGACGCATTCCGGAGGAAGTACTCTCGGGGTGCGCCCTGAAGGAAGCGTCCTTTAGGACGCATTCCGGAGGAAGTACTCCGCCCCGAAGGAAGTCGCCTTTGGGGATTGAGGTGCGCGTCAGTGTTTGATCGGCTGGGGTGGCGGTTGAATGGACGTGCGCAACGCTGACTTGATAGCACTTCGTTGCCCTGGTCATTCATAAGCCAAGGGCATTTGCGACCGTGTTGGGCATTTCGCTGCCGGCTAC